>LUMW01000178.1_pt1 | contig 29415 bp, 26 predicted proteins | sample 729761 | NCBI WGS metagenome assembly LUMW01 (sample SAMN03860302, study PRJNA289734) | marine metagenome | biome: seawater column; feature: ocean; material: water; isolation source: Red Sea water column Station 192 - depth 500m | place: Saudi Arabia: Red Sea | collected 2011-10-15 | depth 500 m
AACATCCCCCGACCCCCTCAGGAACGATGACGACGACACCGATGGACGGCGGCCAGGCGCTGATCAGGGCCCTCGAGGCCGAGGGCGTCGACGTGCTGTTCGGCCTGCCCGGCGGTGCCATCCTCCCCGTCTACGACCCGCTCATCGACTCGTCCATCCGCCACGTCCTCGTCCGCCACGAGCAGGGTGCCGGGCACATGGCCTCCGGCTACGCCCACGCCACCGGCCGACCCGGCGTCGCCATGGTCACCAGCGGTCCCGCCGCCACCAACATCGTCACGGCGCTCTGCGACGCCCACATGGACTCCGTTCCGCTGGTCTGCATCACCGGTCAGGTGCCACTGGCGGCCATCGGCACCGACGCCTTCCAGGAGTGCGACACGACCGGCATCACCATGTCGGTCACCAAGCACAACTTTCTCGTCGCCGAGGCGCAGGACATCCCGCGGGCCATCAAGGAGGCGTTCCACATCGCCACCACCGGCCGGCCCGGTCCGGTGCTCGTCGACATCCCCAAGGACATCGTCGACCCCGCCAACCCGCGTTCGGCCATGGAGTGGACCGACGACGTCGAGATGGACCTCCCCGGCTACCGGCCCGCCTCCGACGTCGACGCCGCCGCCGTCGCCGCCGCCGCCGAACTGATCCGCGCCGCTGAACGGCCGATCCTCTACGTGGGCGGCGGCATCCTCAAGGCCCGCGCCGCCGAGGCCCTCCGCCAGCTCGCCGAACTCACCGGCATCCACGTGGTCACCACCCTCATGGCCCGGGGCGCCTTCCCCGACAGCCACGAACTGTGCCTCGGGATGCCGGGCATGCACGGCAACTTCACCGCCGTCACGGCCATGCAGGAGTCCGACCTCCTGATCACCCTCGGCGCCCGCTTCGATGACCGGGTCACGGGCCGCCTCGACGGCTTCGCCCCCGACGCCAAGATCGTCCATGTCGACATCGACGGCGCCGAGCTGGGAAAGGTGCGCCGCCCCGACGTCGCCATCCACGGCGACTGCCGGTTCGCCGTCGAGGCGCTGGTCGCCGAGTTCACGGCCAACGGCACCGGCGACGCCGACCGTGGCGCCTGGCGGTCCCGGATCAGCGGCTGGCAGGAGCGGTTCCCGCTCGCCTACGAGGCGTGGCAGCCCGGGCAGGCGCTCAAGCCGCAGTACGTGATCGAGCGCCTCCGCGACCTCAACCCCGACGACACGATCGTCGCCTCCGGCGTCGGCCAGCACCAGATGTGGGCCAGCCAGTACTGGACCTTCGACCACCCCTACACCTGGATCAACTCAGGCGGCCTCGGCACCATGGGCTACGCCATCCCGGCGGCCATCGGCGCCAAGGCCGGCATGCCCGACCGGACGGTGTGGGCGGTCGACGGCGACGGCTGCTTCCAGATGACCGCCCAGGAGCTCGTGACCGCCACCGTCGAGGGGTTCCCGATCAAGGTGGCGCTGCTCAACAACTCCTACCTCGGCATGGTCCGGCAGTGGCAGGAGATGTTCTACGAGGAGCGCTACTCCGAGGTCTTCCTGTCCAAGGACGTCCCCGACTACAAGCTGTGGGCGCAGTCGATGGGCTGTGAGGCCATGCGGGTCGACGACCCCGACGAAATCGACGCCGCCATCACCAAGGCCAATGAGATCGACGACCGTCCGGTCGTCATCGACTTCCGGGTCATGGCCGAGGAGAAGGTCTTCCCGATGGTGCCGTCGGGTGCCACGAACTCGGACCTGGTCGTCCCGCCGTCGCAGGCCGACCTGCCCCGGTGACCGGCGCGCTATGAACATCAACGACCCCGAGTACCGCTACCACACGCTGGTGGTGACGGTGGAGAACAAGTCCGGTGTGCTCGCCCGGGTCGCCGGCCTGTTCGCCCGCCGCGGGTTCAACATCGAGTCGCTGGCCGTGGCCCCCACCGACGACGAGCGCTTCAGTCGCCTCACCATCGTCGTCGACCTGGAGTCGTCGCCACTCGAGCAGGTCATCAAGCAGTTGGACAAGCTCGTCAACGTGGTCGAGATCCGCGAACTCCACCCGGGCTACGCCGTCGAGCGCGAGCTGATGATCGTGACCGTCGGGGCCGAGCCCGACCGACGCGACGAGCTCGTCGAGCACCTCGACCGGGCCGGCGGCAAGGTGCTGTCCGTGGGCGCCGACCGCATGATGCTCTCCCTCGTCGGCCCACCCGACCGGGTCGACGACTTCGAGGACCTGCTGCGCCCCTTCGGCATCGTCGAGTTGCAGCGCACCGGACGGGTCGCCCTGGCCGTCCTCGACGAGGATGCCTGAGCCGGCGATCCGGCGCACGAGACCGAACGACCGACCACCGACCATCAGGAGAATCCCGTGGCGAACGTGTACTACGAGAAGGACGTCGACCAGTCGGCGATCGCCGGCCGCAAGGTGGCGATCCTGGGGTATGGCTCCCAGGGCCACGCCCATGCCCTCAACCTCAAGGAGTCGGGCGTCGACGTCTGCGTCGGCCTGCGCGACGGCTCCTCGTCGGCCGCCAAGGCCGCCGAGGCCGGCCTCGAGGTGAAGTCGCTGTCCGACGCCTCGGCCTGGGCCGATGTGATCATGGTGCTGCTGCCCGACACCGACCAGGCGGCGGTGTACGAGGAGCACATCGCCCCGAACCTGGACGCCGGCGACGCCCTGGCGTTCGCCCACGGCTTCAACATCCGGTTCGACCTGATCGACCCGCCCGAGGACGTCGACGTGATCATGGTCGCCCCCAAGGGCCCCGGGCACCTGGTCCGCCGCACCTACGTCGAGGGTGGCGGCGTGCCGTGCCTGATCGCCATCGAGCAGGACGCCACCGGTGGCGCCAAGGCCCTCGCCCTCGCCTACGCCGACGGCGTCGGCGGCGCCCGGGCCGGGGTCATCGAGACCACGTTCACCGAGGAGTGCGAGACCGACCTGTTCGGCGAGCAGGTGGTGCTGTGTGGCGGCATGACCGAGCTGGTCCGCAGCGGCTTCGACACGCTCGTCGACGCCGGCTACCAGCCCGAGATCGCCTACTTCGAGTGCCTCCACGAGCTGAAGCTGATCGTGGACCTCATGTACGAGCAGGGGATCGGCGGCATGCGCTACTCGGTGTCCGACACCGCCGAGTACGGCGACCTGTCTCGTGGCCCCCGGGTGATCGACGACTCCGTCCGCGAGACGATGCGCACGATCCTCACCGAGATCCAGTCGGGCGCGTTCGCCGAGGAGTGGGTGGCCGAGGCGCACGGCGGCCGGGAGAACTTCCGCCGCCTCGAGGCCGAGGGCCACGAGCACCGCATCGAGAAGGTCGGCACCGAGCTGCGGGCCATGATGCCCTGGATCAGTGCCGGCAAGGTCTCCGTCCAGGACGCCTCCGGCGGCCAGGGCTGACGCCACCCCCTTCCCGATACGGCCGGGCCCGCCGGCCGCCCCTCACGCAGCGGTACACCCGGGAGGGCGGAGCTGGCGGTTGACACTACATTCATATGAATGTAGTGTGCCGCCCATGACGGCGCCGGGCTTCCTCGACGGCTACCTCCCGTACCTCCTCCGAAAGGCCGACCAGACCCTGTCGGCACGGTTCTACGCCGTGCTGGCCGAGGCCGGGGTGGCCCGCTCCGAGTGGCGGGTGATCACCGTGCTCGCCGAACACGGGGGACTGCGCGTGGCCGACCTGGCCACCGCCGCCCTCAGCCCCCAGCCCACGGTGACCCACGCCCTGCGCCGGCTCGAGGAACGGGGCCTGGTCACCCGCACGACCAGCCCCGACGACCGCCGGGAACGCCTCGTGGCCCTCACGCCCGCCGGCGCCGCGTTGACGGCTGAACTCGTCGCCGAGGCCACCCGCCTCGAGGCCGAGGCACTGGCCGGCGCCGGCGACCTCAGCGACCTGATGGCGCAACTCCGGGACCTCACGGCACGACTGGAGGCCCGCGCCGGCGCCACCGAGGCCCTGGCGGGATGAGGCCGGCAACGGGAGCCGGACGGAACGAGGAGCGCGCATGACCGACTACGACCCGGACCCGACGGTGCGACGGCCGTTCAGCCTCGATGCCTGGATCCGCGACCACCGCGAGGAACTCACCCCACCGGTCGCCAACAGGCAGGTCTGGCGCCAGGCCGACATGATCGTGATGATCGTGGGGGGTGGCAACCAGCGAAATGACTTCCACGACGACCCGCGGGAGGAGTTCTTCCACCAGCTCCGGGGCGACATGGACCTCGTGATCTGGCCGGAGGAGGGCACCGCACCGTTCCACATGCCGATCCGCGAGGGCGAGGTCCACCTCCTGCCCGCCGGCGTGCGGCACTCGCCCCAGCGTCCCGACCCCGACTCGATCGGGCTCGTCGTGGAGTACCAGCGCTCCGTCGGCGAACTGGACGGCTTCGAGTGGGCGTGCTTCGAGTGCGACCACCTCGTCCACCGGGTCGAGGTCCAGGTCCAGGCCATCGACCGCGACCTCCCGCCGCTGTTCGCTGCCTTCGACGCCGACGAGGACGCACGGACCTGCCCGAACTGCGGGGCGATGCACCCGGGGGCGGGTGCCCGGCTGTGAACCCCACCGCCCCGCCGGCCACCGCCGACCTGAGCGCCGCCGAGCTCGACGCGGCGGACCCGCTGGCGGGCTTCCGCGACGAGTTCGAGCTCCCCGAGGGCACCTACCTCCTCGGCAACTCCCTCGGTGCGCTGCCCCGTGGTGCCCGACGGAACGTGGAGGTCGAACTGGACCGGTGGGCCACCCTCGGCGGCGAGGCCCACTTCGACGGCCCGCTGGGCTGGAAGGACTACCACGGCCTCCTCACCGGCCCCCTGGCCGACCTGGCCGGCGCCCACGAGGACGAGGTCGTGGCGATGAACTCGCTGACCACCAACCTCCACCTGCTGCTGGTCAGCTTCTACCGGCCGACCCCGCAGCGCCACAAGGTCCTGATCGAGGACCACGCCTTCCCGTCGGACCACTTCGCCGTCGAGTCGCAGGTCCGCCAGCGGGGATACGACCCGGCCACCTCGCTCGTGACCGTGGCACCCCGCGACGGCGAGGAGACCCTGCGCACCGAGGACCTCCTGGCGGCGATCGCCGAGCACGGCGACGAACTGGCCCTCGTGCTCCTGCCCGGCGTGCAGTACTACACCGGGCAGGTCCTGCCCATGGCCGAGATCACGGCCGCCGGCCACGCCGTGGGCGCCGCCGTCGGGTTCGACCTGGCCCACGCCGTCGGCAACGTCGAGCTCGCCCTCCACGACTGGCAGGTCGACTTCGCCGTCGGGTGCTCCTACAAGTACCTCAACGGCGGCCCCGGAGGCGTCGGCCTGGCGTACGTCCACCGCGACCATGTCGCCGACCCCGACCTCCCCAAGCTCCACGGCTGGTGGGGGACCGACCCGACGACCCGCTTCGACCTCGAGACCCGGTTCGACGCCATCCCCACTGTCGAGTCGTGGCAGCTCTCCAACGCGCCGATCCTGCCCATGGCGACACTCCGGGCCTCGCTGGAGGTCTTCCAGCGGGCCGGCGGCATCGGGCCGCTGCGCCGCAAGACCGAACTCCAGGTCGCCTACCTGGACCGGCGGCTCGACGAGGTCCTGGGTGGCCGGGTGGAGAACCTCGCACCGAAGGCCTTCGCCGAGCGGGGCTGCCAGTTCGCCCTGCGCGTCGCCGGCGGGGACGGTCGGCGGGTGTTCGAGGACCTGCAGGCGGCGAGGGTCTGGTGCGACTGGCGCCATCCCGACGCCATCCGGGCCGCACCCGTCCCGCTCTACAACTCCTTCGCCGACCTCGACCGCCTGGTCGAGGTGCTCGACGGGTCCATCCGATGAGCGCGGCGTCGGCGCCAAAGGGGGCCATTCGATGAAGGGCCCGATCGCGGTCGTCGGCGCCGGCCAGGCCGGAACCCTGTTGGCGGTCTACCTGGCCCGGCAGGGCCACGAGGTCACCCTCTACGAGGGACGGCCCGACCTGCGCACCACCGAGGTGGCCGCCGGGCGGTCCATCAACCTGGCGCTGGCCACCCGGGGCATCGTGCCGCTGGTCGACGTCGGCGTCATCGACCGGGTCGACGCCATCACCATCCCGATGCGGGGCCGCATGGTCCACCCGGTCGACGGCGGACCACCGGTCCTGCAGCCCTACGGCAGCCGTGCCCACGAGGTGATCCACTCCATCTCCCGTACCGACCTGAACGCCCTGCTGCTCGACGCCGCCGAGGCCACCGGGCGGGTCCACGTCGAGTTCTCGGCCGAACTGGCGTCCGTCGACCTGGAGGGCTCCCGGCTGGTCTTCGCCGACGGCCGGGTCGAGCCGTACGGCGTGCTGTTCGGCGCCGACGGCGCCGGCTCCCGGGTCCGCGCCGCACTGGTCGACCACGGCTCGTGCCGCGCCACCACCGACCGGCTGGACCACGGCTACAAGGAGCTGACCATCCCGCCCGCACCCGACGGGGGCCACCGGCTCGACCCCAACGCGCTCCATGTCTGGCCCCGGGGCGGGTTCATGCTCATCGCCCTCGCCAACCCGGCCGGCGACTTCACCGCCACCCTGTTCGCCCCGTGGGCCACGTTCCACGACCTCGACGCCCCCGACGCCGTGAACCGGTTCTTCGCCGCCGAGTTCGCCGACTTCGCCGAACTGGTCGGCGACGTCGCCGGACAGTTCCTCGCCAACCCCACCGGCGCCCTGGCCACGATGCGGGCCGACGGCTGGAGCCTCGACGGCCGGGCGGTCCTGGTCGGCGACGCCGCCCACGCCATCGTGCCCTTCCACGGGCAGGGCATGAACCTGGCCATGGAGTCCGTCCGGGCCCTGGACCGGCACCTCCGGACCCGACCCGACGACCCGGCGGCGGCGTTCGCCGCCTACGAGCGGGAGCGCAAGCCGGACGCCGACGCCATCGCCGACATGGCGCTCGACAACTACGTGGAGATGCGAGCCGGGGTCGTCGACCCCGGCCACGTGGCCCGTCGCCGCCTCGCCCTCGAGCTGGAGCAGCGCCATCCCACCCACCTGAGCCCCCGGTACAACATGGTGATGTTCTCGACGATGCCCTACGCCGAGGCCCGAGAGCGCGCCGTCCGCCAGCACGAGATCCTCTCCCGGGCCGTCGACGACGCGGCCCTCGACGTCGACGCCCTCGTCGCCGCACTCCCGCCGCTGCCCGAGCTGGACCCCCTGGCCCGGCCCGACGCCCTCTCGGTCGCATGAACGCGCCGACCGACGACCTGACCTACGGCAGCTACCTGAAGGTGCCCGAGCTGCTGTCGCTGCAGCAGTGCCGGTCGGTCGACCCTGGCACCGGGGCCCCGGAGCACGACGAGACCCTGTTCATCGTCATCCACCAGGTGTACGAGCTCTGGTTCAAGCAGTTGCTGCACGAACTGGACTCCATCGTCGCGCTGCTCGACGACGACGAGGTCGACGCCGCCCGGCACCGCCTCAAGCGGGTGCTCAAGGTACTCAAGACCCTCGTCGGCCAGGTCGACGTCCTCGAGACCATGACACCGGCCGAGTTCGCCAACTTCCGATCGTTCCTCGCCGCCGCCAGTGGCTTCCAGTCGGCCCAGTTCCGCGAACTCGAGTTCCTGCTCGGCACCAAGGACCGCGTCGTCCTCGACTGGTTCGAGGGTGACGAGGGCGACCGGCTCCGTCGGCGCCACGAGACCCCCACCCTGTGGGACGCCTACCTCCGGCTGATGTCCCGTGCCGGCTTCACCGTCCCGGCCAGGGCACTGGAGCGCGATGTCCGGGCGACGGTCGGCGAGGACCCCGACGTCCAGGCGGCCATCATCGACTCGTACGCCGACCCACGGTTCGCCGGCCTCGGCGAGACCCTCACCGACCTCGACGAGGGCCTCCAGGAGTGGCGGTACCGCCACGTGATGATGGTCCGGCGCACCATCGGCACCAAGCCCGGCACCGGCGGCTCCGACGGCGCCGCCTACCTCACCACCACGCTCTTCCGGCCGGCCTTCCCCGACCTGTGGGCCATCCGGACCGCGTTCTGACCCGACCCCCCTGACCACGACGACCAGCGAGCACCACCATGAGCGACTATCCGGACCTGCGGCTCTACATCGATGGCGCCTGGCGGACGACCGGTGACGACCTGCCCGTCGTCGACCCGGCCACCGAGGAGGTCATCGGCAGCGTCCCGGTGGCCGGTCCCGGCGACCTCGACGACGCGGTGAAGGCCGCCGTGCGGGGCTTCGAGGCGTGGCGGGTGACGCCACCGTCGGAGCGGGCCGAGGTGATCTGCCGGGCCGCCGACCTGATGCGGGACCGCCAGGAGGAGATCGCCGAGTCGATCACCCTCGAGCACGGCAAGCCGCTGGTCGAGGCCCGGGCCGAGGTGGCCCGCGGGGCCGAGTTCTTCGAGTGGGACGCCGGCGAGGCCGTCCGCACCTACGGGCGGGTCATCCCCAGCGGCCCCGGCGTGCGCATCACCGTGCACCACCAACCCATCGGCCCGGTGGCCGCCTTCTCGCCGTGGAACTTCCCGTTCAGCCAGCCGGCCCGCAAGGTGGCCGGTGCCCTGGCCTCGGGCTGCTCCATCGTGCTCAAGGCCGCCGAGGAGACGCCGGCCGGCGCCCTGCACATCGCCCGGGCCTTCCACGACGCTGGCCTGCCCCCGGGGGTGCTCAACCTGGTGTTCGGCGTCCCCGACGAGATCTCCCGCCGCCTGATCGCCGACGAGGCCATCCGGCTGGTGGCCTTCACCGGCTCCACGTCGGTGGGCCGGCACCTCACCGGCCTGGCCTCGGACCACATGACGCCGGTGATGATGGAGTTGGGCGGCCACGCTCCGGTGATCGTGTGCGAGGACACCGACGTGGACACCGCAGCGGCCGTCTCGGCTGTGCGGGCCATGCGCAACGCCGGTCAGGTCTGCACCTCGCCCACCCGGTTCTACGTGCACCGCGACGTCCACGAACGGTTCCTGGAGGTGCTGACCGGCGGCGTCGAGGGACTGGCGGTCGGCAACGGCTTCGCAAGCGGCACCGACATGGGCCCGGTGGCCAACGACCGCCGCCTGGCCGACGTGGCCGACCTGGTGGCCGACGCGGTGTCCGTGGGTGGACGCCTCACCGCCGGTGGCAACCGGATCGGCACCACCGGCTACTTCCTGGAGCCGACGGTGCTGGCCGACGTGCCCGACGAGGCCCGGATCATGCACGAGGAGCCGTTCGGGCCGGTGGCCGTGGTCAACCAGGTGGCCTCGCTGGACGAGGCCATCGCCCGGGCCAACTCGGTGCCCTACGGCCTGGCCTCCTACGGGTTCACCAACCGGGCCGACTACGCGGAGCGCCTCGTCGACGGGGTGGAGGCCGGCAACCTGTCCATCAACACGTTGGAGGCCTCGCTCCCCGAGACGCCGTTCGGTGGGGTGAAGTCCAGCGGCTACGGCCGCGAGGGTGGGACCGAGGGCCTGCTGCACTACCTGGTGGTCAAGAACGTCATCCACCGCACCGAGATCGGCTGAGGGGCGGTCGGACGTTGGACTACACGCGGAGCGACGCCAAGGCGCACGCCCGGACGGCCATGACCGGCATCTGGGCGGCCGCCCTCATGCCGTTCACCGAGGACCTGGCCATCGACGAGGACGGCTTCCGGGAGAACGTCCGCCACTGGACCGAGGACCTCGGGATCGAGGGCATCTTCGTCAGCGGCAAGCAGGGCGAGTTCTTCTCGATGTCGGTCGAGGAGCGGAAGCGGTCGTTCGAACTGGCCGTCGAGGCCTGCCGGGGTCGGGGCCGGACCATCATGTCGTGCTCCGACCAGAACATGGACGTGGTGCTCGACCTGGCCCGTCACGCCGAGCAGGTGGGGGCCGACTACATCGTGGTCCACGCCCCGGTGCTGCACTTCGCCACCGAGCGGGACGAGACGGTGCTCGGCTACTACCGGACGATCGCCGAGCACGTCGACATCGGCATCGCACTATGGAGCCACCCGGACAGCGGCTACCTGATGTCGCCGGAGCTGTGCAACCGGCTGGCCGACCTCGAGACCGTGGTGGCCATCAAGTACAGCGTCCCCCGCGACCTGTACGCGGAGCTCACCGACCTGGCCGCCGACCGGATCCAGGTCAGCACCGCCTCGGAGGTCGAGTGGCTGGACAACGTGCTGGACCTGGACTGGCGGCTCTACCTCTGCTCGTCGCCGCCTTTCCTGCTGCAGACGGCCGCCGACCGGCGGATGCACGAGTACACGCAGGCCGCCTTCGAGGGCCGGGTCGACGAGGCCCGGGCGATCAGCGCCAGCCTCGAGCCGGTGCGCGAGGCGCTGCGGACCACCCGCCCGCCGGAGAAGCCGCACGCCCACCAGAAGTACTGGCAGGAGTTGCTGGGCCAGGTGGGCGGCCGCGTCCGGTCACCCCTGCTGGAGCTCACCGACGACGAAAAGCGCGCCACCCGCGAGGCCTTCGACCAGTGCGGCCTCCGGTTGTGAGTGCCGCGCCCGACCACGCAGCCCTTCCCCAGTAGTCGGGGGCGGCGTCAACGCTGGGACCGCACCCCTGGTCACCCAGGCAGAACCGGACTCAGTTGAGGCGCTGGACCACCATCGCCATGCCCTGTCCACCGCCCACGCACATGGACTCCACGCCCCACTCCTCGTCGGCGTCCTCGAGGCCGTTGAGCAGCGTGGTCATGATGCGGGCACCGGTCATGCCGAAGGGGTGGCCGAGGGCGATGGCGCCGCCGTTGACGTTGAGCTTGTCGAGGTCGATGCCGACCTCGTCGGCGGACGGCAGCACCTGGGCGGCGAAGGCCTCGTTGATCTCGAACCGGTCGATGTCGTCGGCGGTCATGCCGGCCCGGCCGAGGGCCTGCTGGATGGCGCCGATGGGGCCGAGGCCCATGATCTCGGGGTTGAGCGCCGAGACGCCCGACGAGACGATGCGGGCCAGTGGCTTCACGCCGAGTTCGGCGGCGCGGGTGTCGCTCATGACGACCACGGCGGCGGCGCCGTCGTTGAGCGGGCAGGCGTTGGCGGCCGTGATGGTGCCGTCGGGGCGGAACACCGGGTTGAGCTGCGACACCTTCTCGTAGGTGACGCCGGGGCGGATGCCGTCGTCCTGGCTGACGACGGTGCCGTCGGGGAGGGTGTACGGGGTGATCTCGCGCTCGAAGAAGCCGCGGACCTGGGCGGCCTCGGCGCGGTTCTGCGAGGCCACGCCCCACTCGTCCTGGGCCTGGCGGGACACGCCCTTGTGCTGGGCCACGTTCTCGGCGGTCTGGCCCATGGCGATGTAGATGTCAGGCAGGCCGTCGGGGGCGGTCCACTCGTCGGTGCCCTCACCGGCCCGGCCGGCGGTGCGGGCCTCGGCGTCGGCAAAGCGGGCGTTGTGTGGCCCGGTGTCGGCGGCGCCGAACTGGAAGCGGCTGACGCAGTCGACGCCGCCGGCGACGAACACGTCGCCCTCGTCGGCCTTGATGGCGTGGGCGGCCATGCGGATGGTCTGCAGCGACGAGGAGCAGTAGCGGTTGACGGTGACGCCGGGGGCGTCGAGGCCGGCCAGCAGGCCGACCACGCGGGCCAGGTTGTAGCCCTGCTCGCCGCCGGGCTGGGCGGTGCCCCAGATGACGTCCTCGACCTGGTCGCGGGGGAGTTCGGGGACCTTGCCGAGCACGTCGTCGAGGATGAAGGCGGAGAGGTCGTCGGGACGGGCCTCGACGAGGCTGCCCTTGCCGGCTCGGCCGATCGGGGTGCGGGCGGTGGCGACGATGACGGCTTCGGCCATGGTGGGGCTCCTGGTCGGTCAGCGGGTCCGGTCGGTTACCGGCTGGTAGGTTCGGAGCCTACCGAGTGCGGCCCCCGTGCACCGAGCCGGGTCAGGGCATGGGTCAGGCGAGGCGGACCAGGTTGACGCCGTCGCCGACCGACAGCAGCACCGACGTCACCCGCTGGTCGGCGACGATCCGGTCGTTGAACTCCCGCAGTGCCACGGTGTCGTCGTCGTCCGCCGAGGGGTCGAGCACCCGGCCCGACCAGAGCACGTTGTCGACGGCGATGAGGCCGTGCGGCGAGAGCCGTGGCACGAGTTCCTCGTAGTAGGCGAGGTAGCCGGTCTTGTCGGCGTCGAGGAAGGCGAAGTCGACCGCCCGGTCGTCGGGCAGGGCCCGCAGCGTGTCGAGGGCCGGGGCGATCACGAGGTCGATGCGGTCCTCGACGCCCGCCATGGCCCAGTGGGTGCGGGCCACGTCGGTCCACTCCTCGGATACGTCGCAGCACAGCAGCCGCCCGCCGTCGGGCAGTGCCCGGGCGATGGCCAGCGACGACAAGCCGGTGAAGGTGCCGACCTCGACGGCGAAGGTGGGCCGGACGGCGGCGACCAGCATCGCCAGCAGGGCCGCCTGGTCGGGGGCGACCGACATCCGGGCCCACGGCCCGAACGCCGCGGTGGCCTCGATGATCGACCGCTGCACGTCGTCGATGGCGGGGGCGTGGGCCTGGACGTAGTCGTGGAGGTCCGGGTCGAGGAAGAAGGAGCGGTGTGCGGACACGGGCGGATCCCCCCTCAGCGGCTGTCGGTGCCGCTGCGCAGCACCCGCCCGGGCCGATGGTCGGTCAGGGCGCCGTCCGCCACGACCGGCACGCCGGCCACCAGCACGTCGTCGATGCCGCTGGCGCCGGCGTACAGCCGGGCCGCCCCGCCGGGCAGGTCGGCCCGCAGCGACACCGGGTCGGAGTCGACGACGTCCTCGTCCACGAGGATCACGTCGGCGTGGGCGCCCTCGGCGAGCCGGCCCCGCCCGACGAGGCCGTACAGGTCGGCCTGCACGGCGGTCATGCGGTGGATCGCCTCCTCGAAGGGCAGGAGGCCGTGCTGGCGCACGGGCTCGGCCAGCACCCGGGTCGGGTAGTTGAAGGTGGCCAGCAGGTCGAGGTGGGCGCCGGCGTCGGAGGCGCCGATCACGGCCCGCCCGTCCCGCCAGACGTCGACGCGCGCCTGCCAGTCCTCGCGGCTTGCGGGGGCGTCGGCACGGCCGAACGAGGTGAGGAGGTCGTCGGCGAGGGCCACGTCGAGCAGGGCGTCGAAGGGGTCGCAGCCCAGTTCGGCGGCGATGTCGGCGACCGTCCGGCCGACGAAGCCGTCGTTCTCGGGGGCGACCGTGTCGAAGATGGTCATGGTTCCCCAGTTGGCCAGCCGCCGCAGCGGGTGGTCGGACTGGGCCAGGCCGTCCAGGCGCCGCCGCTCGGCCGGGTCCGCCAGCACCCGCTTCTTCTCCTCGGGTGGGAGGAACATGACCTCGGCCCAGCCGGGGATGGCGTCCAGCACGAAGCCGCTGGCCAGCGACAGCCGGGCGGCGATCACCATCGGGATCGTGAGCGCCACGACCCGGCCACCCCGCTCGGCGGCGTAGTCGGACGCCGCCAGCTTCTGCCGGCACTCGTCGACGTTGTTGGCGGTGACCTGCATGACGTTCCAGTTGACCTGCCGGCCACCGGCTGCGAGGGACATGTCGCACAGCAGCGCCTGCGACTCGTCGTCGACTGGACCGCCGGCGGCGGCCAGCATCTCGAGGCTCGTGCCGGGGAAGTCGCACAGCACGGCGCAGAGGGCGAGCACCTCGTCGCGGGAGGCGTGGCGGCTCGGGACCGGCCGCCCCTCGGTGTCGTTGTGCGTGGTCGACCAGGTTGACGAGAAGCCCATCGCCCCCGCCGCCAGACCGTCGCGCAGCAGGCCGGCCATGGCCGCCACCTCGTCGTCGGTGGCCTCCCGCTCGGTGGCTGCCTCGCCCAGCACGACCCGGCGCAGCGCCGAGTGGCCGACCTTGAAGCCGGCGTTGATGCCGAGCAGCGGGTCGACGGCGTCCAGGTACTCGGCGGTCGTGCGCCAGTCCCACGGCACGCCCTCGCGCAGCGACTCGAGCGGCATGCCCTCCACCCGCGAGAGCATCCGCATCAGGTACTCGCCGTCGGCCGGGTCGTCCGAGAGCGGGGCGATGGTGAAGCCGCAGTTGCCGCCGATCACGGTGGTGACCCCGTGCAGCGGCGACGGGCTGAGCGTGCCGTCCCAGAACACCTGGGCGTCGTAGTGGGTGTGCACGTCGACGAAGCCGGGGCACACGGCCCGCCCGTCGGCGTCCAGCACCGTTGCCGCGTCGCCGTCGAGGTCCGGGCCGATGGCGCTGATCCGCCCGGCGTCGACCGCCACGTCGGCCCGACGGCGCTCGTCGCCGCTGCCGTCCACCACCCAGCCACCGCGGATCAACAGGTCGTGCATCCCGGCGATCCTAGGAACCGTGCCGTCGGTGTGCCGCACGGGGCCGGTGGCTGCCGGGCGTGCCGGTGGGGGAGCGCACCGGGCGCCTCGGTACGCTCGGCGGCGACAGGAGGCCTGACGGAACGTCAGGTCAGGTGCACCGGAGGACCACCCCCACATGACGACGATCGCCCCCCAGATCGACCCGGATGAGGCGTGGCGCCTCCTCATCGGCGGCGAGCAGGTGGAGGCCGCCGGCACCTACGAGGTCGTCAACCCGGCCACCACCGAGGTCGTCGGCCACGCCCCCGACGCCTCCGTCGCCGACGCCGAGGCCGCCATCGCCGCCGCCAACGCCGCCCTGCCCGGCTGGCGCGACACCCCGATGGCCGACCGCTGCGCCCTGCTGGGCCGCCTGGCCGACGTCCTCGCCGAGCGATCCGACGCCTGGGCCGACCTGGTCCAGGCCGAGACCGGCGCCACCCTGCGTATCGCCCAGACGCTCCAGTTGGGCCACACCTTCGTCGATCGCTTCCGCTACTACTCGCAACCCCGGGACCTCACCGTGGGCATTCCGCCCCAGCCGGTGGCCGCCTCGGCACTGGGATCCGCCGGCGTGGTCGGCGCCGTCGTCGACCGGCAGCCGGTCGGCGTGGTCGCCTGCATCACCCCCTACAACTTCCCCCTCGTCAACGTGGCGGGCAAGATCGCCCCGGCCCTGGCGATGGGCAACACCGTCATCATCAAGCCCGCCCCCCAGGACCCGCTGGGCATCCTGCGCCTCGGCGAGGCGGTCACCGCGGCCGGGTTCCCGCCGGGCGTCGTCAACATCCTCACATCGGCCGGCCCCGACGTGCCGGCCACCCTCGTGTCCTCGCCGGGCGTCAACATGGTCAGCTTCACCGGCTCCTCGCCGGTGGGTGCCGCCATCTACGCCAACGGCGCTGCCACCATGACCCGCGTGCTCATGGAGCTCGGCGGCAAGGGCGCCATGGTCCTGACCGACGACGCCGACGTCAACGCCGCCGTGCAGGCCATCGCCACCGTGTGGGGGTTCCACAGCGGCCAGATCTGCACGGCCCCCACCCGGGTGATCTGCCACCGCAGCCTCTACGACCAGCTGGTCTCGTCGCTCCAGGCGGTGTCGGGGATGCTCACGGTCGGTGACCCCCGTGCCGACGACACCATCGTCGGGCCGCTCGTCAGCGAGCGCCAGCGCGACAGCGTCGAGGCATTCGTACAGGGTGGCGTGGACGCCGGGGCGACCCTGCTCGCCGGCGGCCAGCGTCCCGACCTGCCCGGGTACTACGTGGCGCCGACACTGCTGGCCGACTGCACCGCCGACATGCACTGCGTCCGCGAGGAGGCCTTCGGCCCGGTCGTCGTGGCCATGCCCCACGACGGCGACGACGAGGCCGTGGCGCTCGCCAACGACTCCGACTACGGCCTGTTCAGCTACGTGTACGCCGGCGACAACGCCCGGGCCCTGCGCATCGCCCGCCGGATCCAGTCCGGCAACGTGGCCCTCAACAGCATCCAGCCCCACAACGAGGCCCCGTTCGGCGGCTTCAAGATGTCGGGCATCGGCCGGGACCGCGGCGTCTGGGGCCTCGAGGCCTACAGCGAGGTCCAGGCGGTCTCCTGGCTGGCGTGAACGCCACCGGTTCCGCCGGGCCGGACCGGCGGCACGCCGCCCTCGTCGGACTGGCGGTCGCCGTCACCATCCTGAGCGGCTGGACCACCTGGCTGGAGGTGGCCGGCTCGCCGGTGTCGGGCTTCCGGATGGCCGAACTCTGGGTGGCCGTCGGCGACGACCTGGGCGCCGGGCCGCCCGGTTGGGTCGGCGTGGCCTGGTACCTCGTGCCACTGGCGGGTGCCGCCTCGGCGCTGGCCCTGACCTGGCCCGGTCCACCCCGGGCGCGACCGGTCCACCAGCCGCTCGGCCTCCTCGTCCTACTCGTGGCGGTGGTCGTCGGCGTGGCCGGTTCGACGGCCGACGCCACGTCCGTGGGGTTCGGGACCTGGCTGGCGGGGGCTGCCGGTTGCGCACAGGCCATCGCCGGTATCGTCTCGGCATGGACACGACGCTGACCGACACCCGGCCGACCGACGCCGAGGGCACCGAGGGCGGCGCCGGCTCGAAGCGCTGGATGCTGCTGGGTGCCGTGGTCGCCGCAGCGGTGGTCGTGGCCGTGTTGCTCAGCCTGCGGTCCGCCTCCGAGGGCTCCGTCGTCGGCGCCGCCACCTCCGCCGATGCCGTGAACGGCCTCGCCGCCGCCCTGGCCGACGAGGACGTCGTGGCGGCCGCCGCCATGCTCCCGCCCTCCGAGATCGGCCATGCAATCGACCTCTACGAGCGGGTCATCGAACTGGCCCAGAAGGAGGGGGCGCTGGCCGGCGACGACCCCCTCGCCGGCATCGACCTGCAGGCCTCGGGCTTCGTCATCCGCGTCGACCAGCTCCACGAACGGGTCCACAAGGTGTACCTCGAGGACGGCACGGTGGGCCTCACGGTCGATCCCGGGGCCATGGACGCCGAGCTGGCCGAGGGCGCCGAGGCCGTCGACGAGTCGATCAGCCTCGCCGAGGTCAACCGGGGCCTGGCCGAGGCGGCCGCCGGCTACCAGCCGGGCGGGCTGTTCGACGTCCGGCCACCCTCCGAGGTGTTCGTCATGGCCGTCTACGAGCGGGGCCGCTGGTTCGTGAGCCCGCTCTACACCATCTTCGAATACGTGAGGACACTCCTCGACTTGCCTCCGGTCGACTACGAGGGTTCCACGGCCGGCCTGCCGACCGGCACCGACAGCGCCTCCGGGGTGCTCGAGTCGGTGGTCGACCAGGTCAACGGCATCGACTTCGATGCCGAGGTCGATTCCGTGTTGGCCCAGTTGCGGACCGGGGTGCTCATCCCCTCGATCGACCCGGAGGATCCCATCCAGGGAGTGATACCGGTCGCACCCGACGAGATGGCCGTGTTCCTCGACCACCTCCCCATGTTCGAGGGTCTCTTCGACGAGGTCAACGAGTCGGTGGCGACGATCAACGAGGAGATGGACACCGACGAGATGGCCGACATGGTCGAGGAGCTCGTCGCCGAGTTGGAGCCGACACTCGACATCACGCTCGAGATCGGCACCACCGAGGAGGTGCTCGACGAAGAACGCACCAAGGTCGTGGTATCCGATGTCGTGCTGCACCTGGTCGGGTCGTTGACCCTTCCCGAGGGTGCGGGTTCAGCCTCCGCCGATGCAACCTTGACGATACGGGGCACGTGCGCGGCGTTCGACTACCTGGCCGACCTGCAGGGCGACGGTGGGTCGGAGCGTTCTGCGGGCCTGCACAACGGTTGCCTGGAGGACGCCATGCCGGGCATGGACGTCGACGGCCTGTTCGTCGTGACGCGCAGGATCGACGGCTCGTGGTACCTCAGCCCGATCGAGACCGCGGTCGAGTACATGGCCGTGGTGCTCGACGCGGCACTCTCGGGCGCCTTCGACGACGTCGGCCTCGGCGTCGAGGACGTCCTCCTCGCACCCGTGGCGGCGGGCGAGATCCTCGGTGCCTCCGAGGAGTTGATGGGCGGCGACGGCAAGGCCGAGGGCGTCCGAGCCGGGTTCCGACGACGAGAAGTTGGCCTCCGGCTGCGGTGACCCCGCCGACGCCGTCTCGGACGGCGCCGGATTCGCCTTCGGGGCCTGTGCGGGTGACGGCGACTGGGACGATGACGACCGGGGCGGCTACGACGAGGAGTGGGGCCCCTACGAGGACTGCCTCGAGGATGCGGTGCCGCGGGACTCGTGGTCGACGGTGTCGTACACCAAGGCCATGCGCGACTGCCTGCCGCTGGTGCCCGAAGAAGCGCAGGCCGACGCGCTGCGTGATCTCGAGTGGGCCGAGGCGATGCTCCCGTACGAAGAGTGCATGGAGGGCCACGTCACCTACGACGACGACTTCTCCCAGAGTGCCTACACCCGGGCCATGAGAGAGTGCGTGTCGCTCGCACCCGAGGACCAGCGCGCCGAGATGGAGGAGTGGTTGGTCGAAATGGAGGCGATGCTCCCGTACGAAGAGTGCATGGACAAAGCCACCGTCTCCGAGGACGAACAGTCCCGGTCGGCGTACACCGAGGGCATGAAGTCGTGCGTCGATCTGGCTCCCGAAGACCAGAGGTCGTGGATCGAGGAGCAGATCGCCTCGGCCGAGGCCTGGGTCGCCCACGAGGAGTGCATGGACACCGAGATGGGTGGCCCCGGATGGTGGAACGAGGAGTGGACCGAGGAGTCCCAGGACCGCCATGACGACGCCTATGCCGCCTGCGCCCACCTCGAACCCGAGTACGGCGAGGTCGGGATCCTCGAGGACATCCCCATGTCCGATGATTCCGACGGCCCGACCGCCTCAGAGGGCCTCTGCGCCGACAACGAAGCCCGGGTGGCCACGGCGCTCGCTGACATGGACCGGCGACCGGCCACGCCCACCGACCTTGCCGACACCATGCGTGCCGGCGGCGACTACGCGGCCTGGCTGGTCGGCGAACTCCCTGACGTACTCCAGCCGAACGCCGCCTACCTGTCCGCGGTGGTCGCCGGGGTGGCCGACGCCTTCGACGGCAAGGACGACTTCCTCTCCGCCCTGCCCGAACTGGCATCCCTCGAAACCCTGGGGTCGGAGTACGGGTTCGGGAGCCCCGGCGAGGCCGAGTATGCGATCGACGACTTCTTCCTCGCCTGCGGCACGGGCGACAACGCGGTCTTCAAGGCCCTCGAAGAGGCCATGTCGGTACTCGACGAGGTGTTCGAAAGCGACGACGACGAACCGGATGTGGACGAACCCGCCGTGTCCGTCGACTCGGTGATGGTCGAGGCCATCGACGGCTGATCGGGCCATCCTCGCGGTCGCCAACTAGGGTCGTCGATCGACCTCCCGACCTGAAGGGACCACAATGCTCGAGGTAGGAACCGCCGCGCCGGCGTTCTCGGCGCCCGACCAGGACGGCAACACGCTGACCCTGGACGACCTGGCCGGGAAGTGGGTGGCGCTCTGGTGGTACCCCAAGGCCAGCACCCCCGGTTGAACGATCCAGGGAGGGGGGCTCCGTGACCGAGCCCCGGAGTTCGCAGACGCCAACGCCGTGATCGTGGGCGCCAGCTTCGACACCGTCGAGGAGCAGAAGGCCTTCGCCGACAGCGAGGGGTTCCCGTTCGCCCTGCTGTCCGACCCGGACCGGACCATGGGCGAGGCCTACGAGGCCTCCCGGCCGGCCGACGACCAGTTGGTCGCCTTCCCGTTGCGGGTCTCCTACCTGATCGCCCCCGACGGCACCATCGCCAAGGCGTACGACCTCAAGGGTTCCAAGACGCTCGGCGAGCACGCCGGCGACCTCCTCGCCGACATCGCGGCACTGGCCTGACGGATGGACAGACCGCTCGAGGGCCTCACGGTCGTCGAGGGTTCCGCCTTCGTCGCCGCGCCCTCGGGCGGCATGACCCTGGCCCAGCTGGGTGCCGACGTCGTCCGCTTCGACCGCATCGGCGGCGGCATCGACCATGGGCGCTGGCCGCTCACCCCGGACGGTGCCAGCCTCTACTGGAACGGCCTCAACAAGGGCAAGCGGTCGTTCGCCGTGGACCTGGGCGACCCCGAGGGACAGGAGCTGGTGGCCGAGCTGGTCGCCCGGGCGGGGAACCTGGTCACCAACTTCCCTGCCGTGGGCTGGCTCTCCTACGAGTCGCTGCGCGCCCGCCGCGAGGACCTCGTGATGGTCGCCATCACCGGCAGCCACGACGGCACCACCGCCGTCGACTACACCGTCAACTGCGCCGTCGGGTACCCGGCGGTCACCGGCCACCCCGACGACCCGAGGCCGGTCAACAACGTGGTGCCCGCCTGGGACCTGGTGTGCGGGCAGATGGCCGCCGTGGGCCTCCTGGCCGCCGAACGGCGACGCCTCCTCGAGGGCGTCGGCGACCTCGTGACCCTCGCTCTCGCCGACGTCGCCCTCGCCACGGTCGGGATGCTCGGCAACCTGGCCGAGGCCGAGGTGCTCGGCACCCAGCGGGACGCCGTCGGCAACGACCTCTACGGCGCCTACGGCAGCGACTTCCCGACGGTGGACGGCCGGCGCGTCATGGTGGTCGCCATCAGCCCCAAGCAGTGGCGGGGCCTGCAGGCGGCCACCGGCACCACGGACGAGGTCGCCGCCCTGGCAGGCGAGCTGGGCGTCGACTTCGCCGACGAGGGTGAGCGCTACCTCGCCCGCGACCGGCTGCGGCAGCTGTTCACGCCCTGGTTCGCGGGGCGGACCCTCGACGAGGTGGCCGGCGTCCTCGACGCCGAGGGCGTGTGCTGGGGTCCGTACCGGACGTTCCTCGAGATGCTCGACGAGGACCCCCGCTGCTCGACGGCCAACCCGCTGTTCGCCGCGCTGGATCAGCCCGGTGTGGGCCGCCACCTGGTGCCGGGATCGCCGCTGGCGTTCGCCGGGAACGACGACCGGGGTTCGGCGACGGCGCCCCGGCTCGGGGAGCACACCGAGCAGGTGCTGGCCGACGACCTTGGACTCGGAGCCGCCGAGGTCACCGCACTGGTCGACCGCGGCGTCGTGGCGACGGCTGGCTGACCGGTCGGAGCGTCAGGCGCCCCAGGCCACCAGGCGCCAGTCGAGGACCGGGCCGGCGTCGTCGCCGTCCCGCTCGGCCGACACCTCGGTGCGCACGGCCCGCAGACGTCCGCCGGCCACGTCCCGCTCGTCGAGCAGCGTGTGGCGGCACGACAGCACGTCTCCCTCGTGGACCGGGCCGGGGTGGTCGCAGGACTGCCAGCCCAGCACCGTGGCCGTCCCGGGCATCAGCCGCACCATGGAGGCCTGCGCCAGGCCGATGGTGTGGCCGCCGTAGACGAGCCGCCGACCGCTGTCGTTGGCACCGGCGTCCCGGTGGACGGGCGCCAGGTTCTGGCTCAGGCGAGCCAGTTCGGGGGCGCCGGTGACGGTGTCGCGCAGCAGGTCGGCCCGCGTCCCGCCGACCTCCCAGTCGCGGTCGGCGGCACCGGCCAGGGGCGAGGCGTCCCAGCCGGCGGGGACGTGTGCCGCCCAGGCATCGAGGTCGACGTCGGGGTCGACCGCGCCGAGTTCGTCGGCGTGGCCGGTCTCGCTGTCGGGGTCGCGGAAGCGAAGCATGGCGCAGCGCTCGTAGTCGACCACTGCTGCCCCGTCATCGACCCGGACCGTGTGGATGCCGAGGAGGGCGAGGCCGCGTGGCGGCCGGTCGTCCCGCCGGGTGGTCTCGCGCAGGCCACGCACCTCGACGTGGGTACGGAGGGTCTCTCCCAGTCGCACAAGCTCCTGCAGCACGACGCCGCGGTAGAAGAGGTTGGCGACCACCCGCTGGGTGGCGACGGTGCTCTGGCCGATGGAGATGTGCATGACGAGGGCCGGGTTGGCGAGCCGGCCCGGCGACCCGGACACCGCCGTGCCGAGCGGTGCGCTCAGGGACGTGGCCAGGGGGTCGCCGCAGAGGGCCTGGTAGGCGGCGGCGGTGCCTTCGTCGAGCGTGACCGCCGGTGCGGGGACGAGCACCTGGCCGACGGCGAGGTCGTCGAAGTAGGGACCGGGGTCGGCGGGCGTCGGCGGCATCCGCCAGAGCATGGCATCCCGTGGCCCGGGAGCGGCGTTCCGGGACCCGTGGCGCTGGTTACTACCGGGGAGTCATCGTGGGCAGCTATGTGACACGCCTCTATCAATCGCTTTTGGCGATAGATAGGTTCTCTAACAATTATCGCCAACCACTGGAGCGCGCCTGACGGCGCGCCTACGTTCACCCGGGTGGACGAGGGGGACGGCCGCAAGCCGCCTCCATCGGAGCGACGAGGAGGAGAACTGCGATGACCGACGTGGCGACCCGTATCGAGGCCGAGGATGCGCTGCCGATCCTGACACTGCTGGCGGAGGACCGCATGTCCTGGGTCGATGAGAGCGAGTGCCGTGGCCAGAGCGAACTGTTCTTCGCGCCCTTCGCAGAGCGCCCCGAGGCCCGGGTGCGCCGCGAGGCCAAGGCCAACGACCTGTGCGAGGCCTGCCCGGTGGCGGCCCCCTGCAAGGAGTACGCCCGCCAGAACCGCGAGCTGGGCTTCTGGGGCGGCGAGTCCGAGTCCGAGCGGGCCACCGCTGGCTTCGCCCCGACCACACCGATCATCGGCCGCCGCCAGGTGGCCGCCCAGCGCGCCGCCGCCGCCCTGGCCCGCGCCGTCTGAACACACCGGACGCGGGTACTGCCCGCGCCGTCTGAGCACACCCGTCCTCCGGCGCCCGCGCCGTCCGGGCGCCTGACCCCCCGGGTCAGAGCCCGAGGAACCCGCCCCCGTCCGCCACGATCGTCTGTCCGGTCACGAACCGGGCCAGGTCGCTGGCGAGGAACACCGCCACCGGCCCGATGTCCTCGACCGGGTCGCCGATCCGTCGCAGCGGCGTCCGCTCGACGAGCCGCTCCTCCAGTTCGGGATTCGCCGCGTACGCCCGAGCCATCGCCGGCGTCATCGCCACCGGGGCGATGCAGTTCACCCGGATCCCGTCGGATCCCCACTCCCGGGACAGGCTCTTGGCCAGTGCCCGCTGCGACGCCTTGACCATGGCGTAGGCGGGCAGGTTGGCGCTGCCCTCCATCCCGGCGGCCGACGTCAGGAACACCAACGAGCCGCCGGCCGCGGCCAGGTGGGGATGTGCCACCTGTGCGGTGTCGAACGAGGCCCGGACCGTCGTCGCCAGCAGTCCCCGCCAGCCGTCGCCGATGCCTTCCAGAGGCCCCGGTGCGGCACTGCCACCCACGGCGTTGTGGACCAGGCAGTCCAGGCGACCGAACTCCTCGACAGCCGCGGCGACCGCCCCCTCGAGGTCGTCCCGGCTGGTCACGTCGCAGCGGACGCACCTCGCCCGGTGGCCGGCCGCCCGAAGCGACTCGGCGGCCGGCTCGCCGTTCTCGAGGCGTCGGGCCGCCAGCACGACGGTCGCACCCTGTTCGGCCATGGCGGTGGCGATCCCGAGGCCGATCCCGGCCGCACCACCGGTGACCAGGGCGACCCGGCCCTCGAGCAGTCCGGTGTCGACGGGCGTGCGGGTGTCCGGGCTCACGGCGCCATCCAGGTGCCGCCGTCGGCGACGATCGTCGAACCGGTTGTGAAGGCGGCGCCCGGCGAGGCCAGCACCTCGAGCAGGCCGGCCAACTGTCCGGCACCGCCCGGACCACCCAGTGCGGCATCGGCCAGTGCGGCACCCTCGGTGGCCGCCAGCGGGCCCAGCGCCAGCTCCGGGGCCACGGCGACCACGGCGGTGGTGATCACGGCGGTGGTGACATGGGCGGTCCTTGAGGACAGTAAAGGAAAGCGAGCAGGTCGAGGCCGCCCAGGTCGGCGACGGCGGCATCGACCCTGGCGGCGGCCTCCGCCCGGTCGAGGAGGCCGGACGGCTCGACGACGGAGACGTCCGAGCCGGTCTCCGTCAGCCGGTCGGCGAGGTCGCCGGCGAGCGGGCCGTCGCCACACAGCAGCGTCCGCAGGCCCATGGACCGACCGTAGTGCCGGGCTCCCGGGGAATCGGCTACGGGAAGATGCCCCGCTGCTCGTAGACGGCCTGGAGCCGGGTGAGCGCCACCGTGTAGGCGGCGTCGCGTCGGGACTCCACGTCGAACTCCTTGCGGGCCTCGACCACGGCGTCGCAGGCACCCCAGAGGATGTCGCGCAGCCGGTGGTCGACGTCGTCCAACGACCAGCGCTGGGCCGAGCGGTTCTGGACCCATTCGAAGTACGACACCACCACGCCGCCGGCGTTGACCAGGATGTCCGGCAGGATCTCGACGCCCCGGGCGCTGAGCGCCTCTTCGGCCTCGAGGGTGGTCGGTCCATTGGCGGCCTCGACGATGACCCGGGCCTGGATGGCCGGGGCGTTGTCGAGGCGGACCTGGTTCTCGAGGGCGGCGGGCACGAGGATGTCGACGTCGGCGGCCCAGAAGTCCTCGTCCTCGATCCAGCCGGCGCCCGGGAAGCCCGCCACCGAGCCCCGCTCCCGCACCCAGTCGGTCAACTCGAAGGCGTCGATGCCGTCCTCGTCGGCGATGGCACCCGCATGGTCGGCCACGGCGACGATCCTGGCGCCGTGCACCTGGAGGATCCGGCCGGTGGCACTGCCGACGTTGCCCCAGCCCTGGATGGCGACCGTGGCACTCGAAAGGTCGAAGCCCACCTCGTCGGCCCAGTGCTGCAGGCAGAACACCACGCCCTGGCCGGTGGCCTTCTCGCGTCCGGGGCTGCCGCCGGTCTCGAGGGTCTTACCGGTGACGATCCGCTTGACGTTCTGCCGCTCGGTGGCGCCCGTCGAGTTGGCATAGGTGTCCATCATCCACACCATCGACTGGGCGTTGGAGCCCAGGTCGGGGGCGGGAATGTCGTGGTCGGGGCCGATGTTGCTGCCCAGGGCGTGCGTGAACCGGCGCACGATGCGCTCCAGTTCCTCCCGGTCGTGGGCGTGCGGGTCGAAGGCGATGCCGCCCTTGGCGCCGCCGAACGGGATCTCGCACAGGGCCGACTTCCAGGTCATCCAGGAGGCCAGGGCCTTCACCTCGTCGAGGTCGACGGCCGGGTGGAAGCGGACGCCGCCCTTGTACGGGCCCAGCAGGTTGTTGTGCTGGATGCGGTAGCCGCGGAACACCCGGCGGCTGCCGTCGGTCATCCGGACCGGGAAGTTGACGATGATCTCGTTCTTGGGCTGCGAGATGATCGTCCGCAGGTCGTCGGGCAGCCCCACGAGGTCGGCGCCCCGCTCGAACTGGGCAACTGCGGTGGCGAAGAGTCCCTGGTCGTTGTCCGGCATGTCCACTCCCTCGTGGCCGCTCGTCGGACGGAACGCTAGCCGTCGCGGCGTGTGGCGAGCCGGGGGGCCTGCGAGATGGCGAGGCCTCCGACGGCCACACAGACCGCTCCGATCACCCACGCCGACGTGGGCGGGGCGTCCAGCTCGAAGTAGTCGCGTCCCACCTCGAGGGCCATGACCAGCACGTACGACGCCGCCATGGCCAGCGCCAGACCCAGCTTCCACGGACGCAACGGCCGGCTGATCGACAGCAGGATCACGAGGCCCAGCCCCAGCAGCGTCATCGTGGCCGCGGTGCGAGCCTCGGCCAGCGTGGCGTCGCCGGCCCGCACCGACTCGTAGCAGGCGAACGTGGCGATCGCCGCCGCCACCCCCGCCGGCAGGGAGTAGCGCAGCACCCGGGGCAGGAAGCCGGGCCGGACCAGGGAGGTGTCGGGGGCCAGGGCGAGGAAGAAGCCCGGCACGCCGATCGAGAAGGTGCCGATCAGGGTCAGCTGCTTCGGGAGGAACGGGAACGGCGCGCCCAGCAGCCCCACCAGGGCGGTCAGCAGCACGGCATAGGTGGCCTTGGTGATGAACAGGTTGGCGACCCGCTCGATGTTGTTGATCACGCGCCGGCCCTCGGCCAGCACCCGTGGAAGCGTGCCGAAGCGGTCGTCCAGGAGCACCAGTTGGGCGACCGACCGGGTGGCCTCGCTGCCGGAGCCCATGGCGATCCCCATGTCGGCGTCCTTGAGGGCCAGCACGTCGTTGACGCCGTCACCGGTCATGGCGACCGTGTGGCCCCGCGACTGCAGGGCCTCGACCATCGCCCGCTTCTGGTGCGGCGTGACCCGGCCGAACACGGCGTGGTCGTCGAGGACGCCGGCGAGGCCGTCGGGGTCCTCGGGCAGGTCGCGGGCGTCGAAGCCGGCCTCGGCGTCGGGCACGCCGGCCCGGCGTGCAACGGCCGCCACGGTGGCGGGGTGGTCGCCGGAGATGACCTTCAGGTGGAGCCCCTGCTCCACGAAGTAGCCGAGGATCTCGGGGGCGTCGGGCTTGACCGTGTCCTCGAGGAGGACGAGGGCCACCGGTCGGCGCTCCGCCGGGAGCGACTCGGCGTCGTCGGCCGGCCCGGGACTGTGCGTGAGGGCCAGCACGCGCCGGCCCTCGGCGGCGTGTGCCGCCACACGGGTCCGGACGTCGTCGTCGTCGGGCAGGAGGATGTCGGGGGCCCCCAGGTGGTGGAGGCCGTGGCCGGCGAAGGACGCCGACGCCCATTTGCGTGCCGACGAGAAGGGCAGGGCCGACTCGACCACCCAGCCCGGGTCGGCGTGGACGGCGGCGATGGCGGCCAGCGTCGGATTGGGGCTCGGGTCGGCGGCGGCCATGGCGCCGAGGGCGGCGGCCGCCTCGGCGTCGCCGTACCCGCCGAGGGGCTCGAGCCCGGCGTACGAGATCTCGCCCGTGGTGATCGTGCCCGTCTTGTCGAGGCAGAGCACGTCGACGCGGGCCAGCAGCTCCACGGACGCCAGCTCCTTGGCGAGGGCCTGGCGCTGGGCCAGCGCCACCACGCCGACGATGAACGAGAGACTGGTCAGGAGCACCAGGCCGTCGGGCACCATGGCCACGGCCGCCGCGACCGTGCCGCGCAGCGCCTCCTCCCAGAGGTCCTCCTCGGCGAGCAGGCGGGCCAGCAGCAGCAACGACGCCGGCGGGATGACCACCGTGAGCCAGCGCAGGATCACGTTGACGCCGCCGCGCAGTTCGCTGTTGGCGAGCGTGAAGCGGCGGGCCTCGTCGGCCAACGTGGCGGCGTAGGCGGCGGCGCCGATGCGGGTGGCCCGGTAGTGGCCGGAGCCGGCGGCCACGAAGCTGCCCGACAGCACCTCGTCGCCGGCCGCCTTGTCGACGGCGTCGGACTCGCCGGTCAACAGGGACTCGTCCATTGTCAGGCCCAGGCCGTCGACGACCTCACCGTCGACGACCACCTGGTCGCCGGGGGACAGCGCCAGCACGTCGTCGGCGACGACCTCCGACACGCCGACCTCCCGGACCTCGCCGTCGCGTACCACCCGCGCCTTTGGCGCCGACAGCACGGCCAGTTCGGAGAGGGTCCGGCGGGCCCGCAGTTCCTGGACCACGCCGATCACGCTGTTGGAGACGATCACGCCGGCGAACAGGGCATCCCCGGGGAAGCCGGCCACGAGGATCAGCACCAGCAGGGTTCCCATGATGGCGTTGACGGGCGTGAGGACGTTCGCCCGGAGGATCTCGCGGGTGGTCCGCACCGGGGCGTCGGGCACGTCGTTGACGCGGCCGTCGGCGACCCGCTCGGCGACCTCGGCCGCGGTCAGTCCCCTGAGGGTCGGATCGCTCACGGGCGAGATGGTAGGGCGGGATGCGTCAGCAGTCGGTGCGCTCGAACACGTACGCGTCGTCGGCCATCGTGAGGCGGTGGCGGGGCCCCGGCTGCGAGGCGTCGGAGTCCTCGTAGCCGGCGTCCCCGGACCACATCGCCACGGCGCCGTCGTCGCTCCGGCCGATGTGGGTCTCGTAGAACTCGGGGTCCAGGTCGTCCAGGCCGGTCAGGGCCTCGGCGACGGTCGGCCAGCCGGCCAGCAGGTTCAGGCTCATCCAGGTCGGCGGCGCCAGCTCGATCTCGCCGGCGTCGCGGCGGGCCATGGCGGCGGCCGGGGTCAGCCAGGCGTGGTCGACGATCTCGCCGTCGTCGATCGCCACCTCGCCGTCCGGCCCGGCGGCCGCACGGGTGGCGAAGAAGAAGGTGGCGAACCGCTTGGGCGTGATGGGCGGCGGCACCCAGTGGGAGAACCAGACGAGGGCGTCGGGGTCGACGGCGATGTGCGCCTCCTCGGCGGCCTCCCGAACCGCCGCCCGGGCGGCGGTGGCCATCTCGTCGGGCTCGCCGTCGTCGTCGACGACGGCGTCCTCGGGGTCGATCCGGCCACCGGGGAAGACCCACATCCCACCGAAGGCGATCTTGGAGTTCTTGCGCAGCATCAGCACCTCGGTGCCGCCGTCGCCGTCGCGCAGGACGACCACCGTGGCGGCCGGGATGAGCTCGGCGGTGCCCTGCTCGGCATGGCGCCGCACCCAGGCGTCGTAGCGGCGCTGGTCGCGGTTCTCGGCCGAGCTCACCCGATTACCCCGGCGGCGCGGAGGTCCGCCAGCCGGTCACCGCGGCCCGTTTCGGCCACCACCTCGTCGGTGTGCTGGCCGAGTGTCGGCGCCGAGCGCTCCCGCAGCGCAGCCGGCGTGCCGTGGAAGCGCGCCGGCGGCCGGTGCTGGCGGACCCGTCCGACGACCGGGTGGTCGTGTTCCTCGAACACGGCGTTGGCCAGCACCTGCGGGTCGGCGGCGACCTCGTCGACCGCCCGCACGATGCCGAACGGCACGCCGTTGGCCTCGAGGGCCGCCTCGGCCTCGGCGACGGTGACCGAGGGCGACGCCGCCCGGACGGCCCGGTGGACCGCCATGGCCTTCTCCCGGTTCCGGGCCCGGTCCCGGATGGTCGCCAGGTCGGGATCCGAGGAGTCGACCCCGAAGGCCGCCGCCACGCCATGGAACTCGGTGTCGTTGGGGACGGCGATGCAGGCGAAGCCGTCGGCCAGCTCGAGGGGCGTGTTGTTGGCGGCCACGCACTGCGGCCCCGAGTGGTCGCCGTCGAGGAGGATCTCGTGGTCGGCGCCGTCGACGAACAGGAAGGCGATGCAGGCGTCCAGCATCGCCAGTTCGAGGTGCTGGCCGCCCTGGCCGTTGGCCCGGGCCAGCAGTGCGGCGGTGACGGCCTGGCAGGCCGTGTAGGCGGTGATCTTGTCGGCGACCAGCTGCTTGAGGAGCCGGGGTTGCACGTCGTTGATGCCGGTCTGGCTGGCGGCCAGGCCCGAGGCGGCCTGGATGGCGGTGTCGTACACCCGCCGGCCGCTGGCGGGACCCGTCGGCCCGAAGCCGGTGATGTCGGCGTACACGACGTCGGGGTTCACGGCGGCCACGTCGGCGTAGGCGACGCCGAGTCGGTCGGCGACGCCGGGCCGGAAGTTCTGGACGACCACGTCGGCGCCGGCCACGAGGTCGAGGGCGATGGAGCGACCCTCGTCCTGGCGGAGGTCGAGCGCCACCGACCGCTTGCCGCGGTTGGCGACCTGGAACATCGACGAGATGCCCTCCACGGAGGTTCCCAGCCAGCGGATCAGGTCGCCGACCGGGGACTGTTCGACCTTGACGCAGTCGGCCCCCTGGTCGACGAGCATGCCGGCGCACAGCGGGCCGGTGAGGGCGACGGAGAAGTCGACGATGCGGATGCCGTCGAGGGGACCGGGCATGGTGGGGAACGTAGTCGGGGAGGGGTCGGGCGGTGGGGCCGGTGG
>LUMW01000086.1_pt1 | contig 29362 bp, 25 predicted proteins | sample 729761 | NCBI WGS metagenome assembly LUMW01 (sample SAMN03860302, study PRJNA289734) | marine metagenome | biome: seawater column; feature: ocean; material: water; isolation source: Red Sea water column Station 192 - depth 500m | place: Saudi Arabia: Red Sea | collected 2011-10-15 | depth 500 m
GCGGCGCCCACGGCAAGGCTCGGGGCGGTAAAGCTGGGGCTGGCGCTGGTGTCCCCGGTGAGGGTGACAGCGGTGCCGCTGGTCTGGGTCCAGGCAAAGCTCAGGGTCTGTCCGGCATCATGTGCCTCCGAGCTGCTGCCATCGAGCGTGACGGTGGCGGCGGCGGCGACCTCCTGATCCGGGCCCGCATCTGCGGTCGGCGCGGTGTTGGCGGGGGCGGATGGCCCGACCGAAGTGCCGGATACTGTTGCGCTGATGGGTGACCCGCCGTAGGTGCCCGAAATGCTACAACCGGATGGGCAAGAGACGCTAGGTGAAAAAACACCATCAGTGAGGGGTATACCTGCGAATACGACGGTCCCAAAAGATTGGGGATTGGATGGGGAGGCTGAAAAGTAGGCCACACGGTATGTCCCGGCGCCGGAGTTGTACTCGATCGTAATCACGTCCGAAGAAAGCGGCGGCTCAGGGTTGGAGCATTGGTTAAGTGTCAGGTCCAACCAGACAACGCCGCCTGCTGGTAGGTTATTGAGATCAGGACAATTGTTGTATTGCGCCTGCGCAGGGGCCGCCGCCGCGAACCACAGCATCAGACCCAAAAGCGCCGGGAGGCAGGACCGCATCACCTTGGGTATCAGAGCAGCGTGCTGACAGGCCCGCCCACTTCGGGATGCAAGACCAGGAATTACCGCAACCAAATATGCGAATGAAAATTTCATGACTGTCAGACCCATTCCAAAAAGCTTTGGGCAAGCGAACTTTTTTAACTTGCGCAATAAAACATCGTAGATCGCGGGCCTTACGGTCACCAGATCTACAACTTGGAGTAGTTAGCTGTAGCCTCCCTGCAAACGCAACATTCCTAAACGGATCATGGTAACTTTTTCCCAGTTGGGGCATTCTTAACACCATAGATTTTCAATTCTTTCAAATTGAACGGGCCTCGGATTTCGTGGTGAATGATACCCAGTCAACGACGGCGTCAATCCCCCTGCCGACAGCGGCACCGCGCCCGCGCTGTCAAACTCGACAACGAGAACGAGCGCGAAATGCCCATAGTCAAGATATGCCGTACAATGGGTATTCCGAAGCCAACCCTCTATCGTTATGTCCGCGCCGCCAACGGTATTCCTGACGGGCCGCCAGCCACTTAGCGTTTCCAAAGCGGTGCCAGATAGTGATGCCGGTCACAGGATGTTTTGGGCTCAAGACCTTCGGCCCAGAAAATGAAATCGTTACGGATGACACGCTTGCCTGTATCTCTCGCTGCCAAAAGGGCAATCCATCAAAATTCATATCATCGAACACTCGTGGTATAGATTAGGCGTTTTCTTTATTCGGACGAATGCCTTGTCGGAATCCTTTTCGGATGTATAGTGATAAATAGTTCTACCTAAAATTGAAATTGCCACCACACCGGAACGGCAGTTGAGGGCGTGAAATGTCTTTAAGCTTTGATGCATCGTCTCTGAACCCTTGGGTTCTCGATATCGGCGAATTGGTCAATCTGCTGGTTACTGATAGTCAGAATCAGGTGGTACTGCAGGACGAATGGTTCCTGAACCCCTGGGAACACGACGGCACGCGCAATATTGACGGCATTCCCTTTCGCCCCTCCGAAGTTCTGACCCTGGTCGATCTGATCATGGGGCCTGCAGATGACGTCCCACCGGCACTGGCTGGTTCCAGCGCCGGTGGCGTTGGGCTGAATTGGTATCCCATCGCCTTCAAGGGGTCGCCAAGCGGTGTCTATCTGGTCACCACGAAACCTGACGCGAATTATGACGCAGATGGGGATAGCGCGACTTCGGGCCTGGTGGGCGCAGGCCTGCGCAAGGATATTACCCCCTGGGCGATTACGCCGTCGCTTTTGACGCCTATCTCCCCATGGTTGCGTTGAATGCACTCAGCGGTGGCGCCGCGGCGTTGGGGCGCGCGGATGGCGCGGACAGCGTTGATCCAATCCAGTTTTCCGCGACGGTGCAGTCCCCCACGCCGCAAACGGACGGGTCCGTCACCTTTTCTGCGGTGCAGGTGTTGGGGCAGCTGAGCTTTGGCGATGGCTCCAGTCAGAGCCTCAGCGCGAATTACCTCGATCAGGATGGCAAGATCGTCAAGACCTTCACAAGCGCGCAGGACTTCTTTGCCAGCGCGGCGGTCAGTTTCGTCAACAACATCCTCGCCCAATCGCAGGTCAATGACTTCCTGCGCAATCCGATCAGCCAAAGCACTTCTGCCACGCCCGGCAATGTGCTTTGTGACTGGCTTACCTTGCTCGATGGTGCCGGGGACACGGCCTATACCGTATTGACCAAGAGTGAATTTTCCGACCGGTTCCTCGACAAAAGCGCGTTGAACATTGCGTTGGATCTGGTGACCAATGTTCTAAGCAACCTCGCCCAAACCGACCCGATCATCACCATTGAAGGCGGAGGCATCTATGTGGTTGCGGTGGAGGGAACGGACGCAGGCGGCGATGCCTATACTGATTTCGGGCTGAACCTGCGCCTGCCTGATTTCGCTCTTGGCAAGGCGCCCTCGACAACGGAGAGCGCGCCCAAGGCCAGCGCGACCGCAGACACTGGTACGACTCCGAAACTGACGCTGCAATTCGGCAAGTGGCTGACGTCGGAGGATGAATACAACGACAGCTGGATCGCCCGCTCCGAAGGGTCCAACACAACAAAGACGCCTGAAATCACGATCCCCGGTCTCACCGCGACCCTGCTGCGAAAGGACACCGCGGCGGACAGTTACAGCTTTCATCTCGGGGTTGCGCTCAGTTCCGTGGGCATCGACTATATTGGCACGCAGAGCGATCCTCTGATCAAAATCTACGGTTTCGTGATGCAAGGCATCGAATTGCGGGGCGCGGCCAGTGTTGATTGGGATCCCGGTGCCGATGATGCCTTTAACTGGGATCTTGGCGGCGCGGTGCGCTTTGACGGGATCGGCGTGCCTCTTGGCACCGAATTCGGTCAGGCTTCGAGCGAGGGCAACAACGCGGTGGCGGCTGACAATGTCAGCTCTGGAACCGGAACTGGCGGCGGCGCAAGCGCGACCAGCACCAATGCGGTCAACCCGGCGTTTTCGGCTTCAGGGTCATACATGACCGACGGCACCATCGCCATTCAGCTCTATGACGCGAATGATCTGCCTACCGATATGGTCTGGTTTCCCGTGCAGGCAAAGTTTGGGCCGCTTTTCTGCGAACAGTTAGGCGTCGGCTGGACGCAGGCCGACTACACGGCCACCTTCGGGGTTGATGGCGGGATCTCGGCCGCCGGGCTCAGCATCGAGTTGTTGCACCTGTCTTTGGGCCTCCCGTTCACCACGCTCACGGATCTAAGCACGTATAATCTGGGCCTCGACGGGATCGGCGTCACCTTCAAGGAGGGGCCCATCAATCTTTCGGCGGCATTGAGCTATTCCGATCCCGGCGATGACCTGCCACCGGTCTATGAGGGAACAGCCCTGATCCAGATGTGGCGGGTCAGTGTTTCGGCCAGCGGATCCTATACAACCGTCGACGGGTCACCTTCGCTCTTTGTCTTTGGCATGGTCAACGTGCCTATGGGCGGCATTCCGGCCTTCTTCATCAACGGACTGTCGGCGGGATTTGGTTATAACCGCAGCCTGACGCTGCCGACCATCGACAAGGTGGATGCCTATCCGCTGGTCAGTGTCATGGGTCAGACGCCGACCCCCACGGCCACCGAAACGCTTCAGATGATGGAGGACTACATAACGCCGGAGCGCGGCACCTACTGGCTGGCCGGCGGATTGCAATGGACCACCTATGAGGTGGTCAACACCAATGCTGTGATGAATGTCGAATTCGGCAACAGCTTTGAAATCGGCCTGATCGGTCTATCCGTCCTGAGCACGCCCAAGGAGACATCCGTCAAGTTTGCCTATGGGGAGCTGGGCATTGAGGTTGCGCTGGACATGGGCAATGACGCTCTGCTGGTCGAAGCCGCGCTATCGCCCAACAGCTATGTGATCGATCCGAAATTCTCGATCTCGGGCGGCTTTGCCATGGATGCCTGGTGGGGAGACAGCGCCCAAGGTGGAGATTTCGTCATTTCTCTGGGCGGTTACAGTGCTCAGGTCGAAGTGCCTGACTACTACCCCAAGCTTGACCGGCTCGGCGTGTCGGCCAGCATTGGCAAGCTGGTGTCGCTGTCAGGCTCGCTTTATATGGCTCTGACGCCATCGAACATCATGGCGGGTGGCAATCTTGATGTGTCGGCCAGCGAATTAGGCGCAGAGCTCTGGTTCTCGGGCAGTGCTGATCTGATCATGTATTGGCAACCTTTCTATTTTGACGCCCATATGGCTGTCAGCGCAGGCTGCCGCTATACCGTCAGCCTGTTTGGAGCCTCCTGCAGCGTTGGGCTGGAAGCCTCGGGGACGTTCGATCTTTGGTCGCCGGAATTCGGTGGCGAGGTGGCGCTGGATTTCTGGTTCATCAGCCTGCCGATCTCTTTCGGAGCCGCGCGCAGCGATGGTGCTACGGAACCGCAGGATTGGGACACGTTCGCGGGCCTGTTGCCGCCACCGGCTGCGCCGGACCCGGTGCCTGCCGCCAAACTTGCGGTGCCGCTGGCTCCGACTTCGGCGGTGATGGCCGCGGCCACGCCCGAAACGCCCGATCCCAGCTCGGCTGCCGAGGATGGCGCCGATCTGATCCAGATGAGCGTGCAGTCGGGCTTGATTGACTTTGTCACCCTCGGCAGCGGTGAACCGGCTTGGCGCGTTCGCCCGCCGTTTTTCTCGGCTCGGATTGCAACCGCTCTGCCATTGACGGAAATATCATTCGTCGATGGCACTTCAGGGCCGGTCGCGGTCACAACCTGCGATGTGGCCACCGGACTTCTGCCGATGCAGGCGACGATCACCGAGGCCAATCAGATGTTGGCGGTGCTTGATATCAATGACGCCCCAATGATCGCGGCGGATTGGCACGTCACGCCGGAATATGGCGATATGCCTTTGGCGATCTGGTCGCCGCCCACCAATGATCCACCCACCGATCCCGCAACGATCGCTGATTGCCTGACGGGCACGGGCGTATTGCGCCTGTCTCATACCAATCGGCCGTCGGGCCCGCCGTCCTTTCCGGCGGCAGCTGCGTTGCGGCGTCATGATGTCGCCGGAGGGGAGGACGGGACGCTTCTGGTTTTGAACCCTGATCAGGGGGCACAACCGGCCGATGGCGGCCCGATCCCCAGTGCGGATACCATCACCGAGATTGCCGAGATCAATGGCACCAGCGCGCAATCGGAACGCGACGCAGTATTTGACGCGCTGGCCGCTTTGACCGTGAATGCCGTTTCGAATGGATCTCTGGCCGCAATGGCCGCCGCCCCGCAAGAGGTATTCAATGCCAGCCCGATGCGCGGCAGCGTGTAACGAAACCAAAGGATAAGCAATGTTTTCCAAACCGATATCGGTCGCCGCCGATCTTGGCGATAGCCCGGCCCTCCGTCCCGGAGAGATGCGCTTTGTGGATCCGATCCTGCCGAAACTACCCGCTGGAACCTACAAACTGGTGGTCAGCCAGTCGCTGAAAGCGACGACACCGGATGCCAGCGACGATGTCGATATTCCGGCCCAGACCAAAACGCAGACCTTTGTGGCCGATGGGCCGCGGTTCTCTTTGAATTCAGACGAGGTGGCGCATCGCTTTCCGCCGGCCAACGCGCAGGGCGTCTTTGCAACCGCCCTGCCGCAAGTGCTTTTGACGCATCCTGCGATCCCTTGGGAACGCGCGGTCTGGAATGGCAAAAATGATGCGCCGTGGATGGCGCTTATCGTGCTGACCCAGGACGAAGTGCTGGCCCCGACAATCGGGTCAAATGTCAACGCACCCAGCTTTGGTACAGGTTCCACGACGATCACGGTGGGCGACCTGCAATCGCCCGAAACCGGGACGCTGACCAGTGATCCCAGTCTGGCGGCGTACGAGGATCCGGCCGCCCCGGTCACGGTGGTCGATATCACGCCGCAGACCTTTGCCACCGTCATGCCGGTCAAGACCACGCTGCAAAGCCTCGGCGCGCTGCGCGCGACAGATATAAGAGACAAGGCTGCGGGCGGGCCTCGCGACGCCGATATCAGCGGTCAACCCGTCGAGGATGCGCCCGCCACGCGGGTGCATGCCGTCCTGAACACGCATCGCTTTCCGCAGAGCCCAGCATCGAATGCCGACGTGTCCACGAATATCGTGCATCTGGTCTCGCTCGAAGGGTTCACCCAGTATCTGACCGGTGATGCGCCGGTTGCGCCGCAGGGATATGAACGCGTCCGGCTGGTGTCGCTGGCAGCGTGGAGCTTTGACAGCCTGCATGGCGGCGGGCAGAGCTTTGCCGACCTGATGCAAGGGTTGGAGCCGCGTCCGGGCGATGATCTGTGGTTGCGCATCACACCGCCCCCGAACGTCGCGCCAACCAGCGATACCGATGCAATGAGTTATGCGAGCAACGCGTTGGGGGGCAGCTATGTCCCGCTCAGCTATCGCACCCGTCAGGGCGAGACGACCTTCGCATGGTATCGAGGCCCGTTTGTGGCCGCTCTGCCGGCACAATTGCCCGCGTTTTCGCTATTGCCACAAACCAGCGCGCAATTGGCGATTTATGACGACACGCGGGCTCTTTTCGATATGTCCTATGCTGCGGCCTTCGAAACCGGTCGGCTGATGGGCTTGTCGTCAAAGGCTTTTTCCTCGGCTCTATCGCGATGGCAACGTGTGGGATTGCGGTTGCTGAACCGCATGGTCGATCTGGCACAGATACAAGGCACGGACCTTGCAGCGATGTCAAAGACGCAGGTGCAGGCGATGCTGAATGCGCCGCCGGCAAGTCGCGTGGCTTTCGAGGGCTTGGTCGATGCTTTGCCCAGGATCGGCGCCGGGCTGGGTGCGGCCACCGGGGTGTCCAGCGAGTCCACGCTGCATCGCAACCTGCCGCCGCAAGGGTTGGACAAAGCCGTTATCAGTGCGGCGCTTGAAACCACAGGGGTTCAGGGCGTGCTGGCGGAATGGGTGGACGAGACCGCTGCTCCAATTCTGGGCTTCCTGTCACGGCTGTGGCTGTTTGAGGGCGTGCCCTTCAACCGGCTTGTGCCCGATCATCGCCTCTTGCCGCCCGAAAGCCTGCGCTGCTTTTACATCGACCGCAATTGGCGGATCGCGGCGCTTTATGGCGCTTTGTCGATCGGGGGTGCCGGTTCGCAGGTAGCTGCGCTGCGGGGACGTTTGTTTCGGGCGCTGCTGCCCAAGATCGAGACGCGCGCGGCCGAGCGGCGTGCAGGCTTACTGGGCATTGCGGTCGGAAATGTACCTGACCCCGGGACACCGCAGGCCGGTTGCCTGATCCGGTCGGCCGCCGTATCAGGCTGGCCGCACCTGCAGATCCAGGCCTTTCATGGCGCAGACTTGCCCGATCCTGCCTCGGACCACGCGCCCAATGCCGGTCAACGCGCCGACCGCGCGCGGATCACCCGGATGACCCGCCTGGCGCCCTCCATCATGCTGGCCATGTTTGACCGCGTGCCTGATTGGATCGAGGTCGAAGAGCCCCGCGAAGGGCTGCACAACGGCACCGAAAGTAACAACCAGGTCTTTTTGCGGTCCATGACAGACGAGGACCCCGGGCAGGAAATCGGGTCGGACGCCTATGTCACGGCACAGATTGACCCGGAGAGCCGTATTCTGGATGTCGCGCAACTTGTCGCGGATATCGGTGCTGCACCGGCGCTGGCGTCGGCCTTTGCCGCAGGTGTCCCCAACGGGCCGGGCACATTCGCCCTGCAAACCATCGCCGTGCCAGAACGCATGGTGTTTCGAACATCCTACTCGGAGGACGACGCATGAGCGGGCTCGGGAATTTCGATGCGGCATCGACCCTTGTGGTGCCGATGCAGGTCAAAGCGCAGGTCACCACCACGCAGAATTCCGAGATGTTCTGGGAGCGCGAGACGCTGATCTACAACAATCTCAATGACTTCCAGTCACCCGTCCCGGCGCCGTTCAACCCGTCCAATGAAACACCACCCAGTGCCGGAGTGCACCTCCACTGGGCGCTGCCGCGGGCCTTTGCGCAATCCCTGCGGCCCAGCGACCTGACAGAGGGGGCCATCAACAACGAAACCGCCTCGACTTCGCATTTTCGAGTTGTGCCGAACCGGTATCTGGTGGTGCGCATTCAGGAAGGCACCGGTGACAGCGCCGCGCAGGAACCACCCGCAACCAAAGCCTGGGTGCTGACCAGCGACGAGTTCAATGCCGATGGTGCAAGTCCCTTTGTCAATCCTTTTGGCGATCTTGCGCGCAATCCCAACACGACGATTCCCGGACCCGCCATCGTCGCCGCCTCAATGATGGGGCTGTCGCGAAGCCTGTCGGATTATGCCGATGCAGTGAACGTCGGCACAATTGCTGAAAATCCCGAATTGTTCCTGCGCGCCATCGGCCCGGGCGATGTCAGCTTTGCCAGTTTCTCGCCGGGCGTGGGCAATGTCTTTGGGTTTCACGACGATTTGAGTGACCTTCCAGCGGATCAGGAGGCCAGCCTGAGCTATCTTGTGCTGGGTTGGATCTCTGATCCCGACGGCGACCCGCTCTCGCCCGATAATCCCGATGGTGCGGACTGGAGCACGGTGGATGTCGCGACATTGGCGCAGGAACAGGGACTAGACCTGCCGGACGGGATCAGCGCGGTGCAGGTGGCCAATCCGCTGGGCTGGGTTCTGCCTGATGCAACCGCCACTGCACCAACACGCACCTTGGTTCAGGCTGCGGTCACCGATGTGACCTGGAATGGCTCGGAACAAACCCCCATGCCGCAGGGTCTGGGCTGGTATCATTCCTCGACCGATATCGCGACCAATATCAAGGTGGCGATGGCCAACTCTTCGGCCGAGGCGATATCCGAACTGGTCGGTCATATCATGGCGGACCCAAATCTTGGCTTGGGATATACAAAAGAACAGGCTGTCGCCGTGGGTGTGGCGCTGGAAGCGGCGCAATATCATGCGCTGGACGAGCTGGACACCGCTTCGGGGCGGCAGCTGCTGCGCGAGCGGATCAAACGGGCGGGCTACGAAAGCTATCAGGGTGGCTATGATTGGGAATTGATCCCCGAACCCGATGCCAAACCGGACCCCCTGAGCGCCGCCCAGCAAAGCGCGCTAGGAACGCTGCAGCAAAGCCAGCGGCAATTGGACGAGGCGCGAGAGGTTCTGCATTCCATGCAAAGTCGGCTTTATAGCCTTTGGTGGATGCAATACGCGATCTGGTACATGGTCTATCTGCGGACCTATCCGCCCTCGGGAAATCCCGCCTTTGACGTGTTTCAGGATGCGCTTGCCAAGCTGACCATACCTGACGGGCAGACGCAGAGCCAGCCGGTTGCCACTTACTTGGCCGAGGTTGAAAGCCAGGCGAATACCGTGCGGGCGCTGGCCACAGGTCTGCCGCCCACCAGCGGGCCGGATGATGGCACCGCTACGCAAACCTATGCCCAACAGACGTTGGGCGTGTCGGGTTATCAGCTGCGTGCGATCCCGAGGCCGAGTTATTTCGCCGCCAAAGATCCCGCGCTTGTCGTGGCAGGCGGCGGTTCGATCCCACCGGCCCCATCGCGCGCCCTGATTTGCAGCACAGCCAGCACCGCGGTCGGGCAATTGCCCGGCGGTGGGGATGCCTTGCCCGATGCTGTCGAAACGCAGGCCGCCGCGCAGTTGACCCAGATCGGCAGCGTCCCGGAGGCTTCGAGCTACGCTCAGCCCTGGCAGCCGCTTTATCTCGATTGGAGCATGACATTCAATTATGCATGCCAGCGCGACAGCAACGGCAACGTCACCACGGATGCGGATGGCAATTACCTGCCCGACATGGGGGCGTGGCAATTCGACGGCGATGACTACGTTTGGATCGGCGGCGCGATGAACGGCACGAACACGGCACTGCAAAGCAGCTATGGCGTGGGCATCACGCGGCGCGCCTTTCTGACTCCAAGCGTGTTGCGCACCCTGTCGGGGCAGATGGAGCAATATGGGACAGAGCCTATGGGGGCTGATATGCCCGCCTCGATCCGCGACGAGATCGGGGACTGGCCGCTTGTATCCCAGACTCTGACCGGGTTGAACGGCTGGCTGACAATGCGGGATCAGGATGTTAATGTGGCCCCCGGCGCGGATATTGCCGATCATGCCGGGCATAAGCGCTACGGGGCGCCGGTGCCCTCGCTTGATGGATCGCCTGACCCGGCCACATCGGTCATGACGCCCTACTTCTTCCCGGTGCGCACCGGCTTCTGGAGCGTCAACGACCTGCAGATCCGGGACAGCTTCGGGCTGACCCTGAACCTCAATTCCGCCAACAATTCCGGTGCCGGGCAGAGCAGCAACCTCAAACCCATTCTGCCACCGGCCCTGACGCCTGTGGATGGTGTGGATACTTACGACCAAGGGCTGATCACCGCTCCGCCACGGCTGATGCAGGGCGCCCGTCTGGACATCCGCTGGCTGGATGCGACCGATGACAGTATCGAAGTCGATCTGAACCCTGGAACCTCGCCGATCTGTGGCTGGCTGCTGCCGAACCATGCCGACCAAACCCTGAGCGTTTATGATCAGGACGGGCACGCCTTGGGCAGTCTGCGCGGCTTTATCGCGTCGAGCGCTGTTCAGACTCTGGAATGGGTTCCGGCCCCGGGCGGGGCGGGGAATGTGCCCGGTCAAGGCACACAACCCGAAACAATCAGCAATCCCCACTTGGCGGGCTTGGTGACGGATCTGCTGGCGCGCAGTGACGCGGCGGCGGCGTTGCAGGATCTGATGGACACGCTGGATCAGGCTTCTTGGTCGATGGATCTGGGCGATGACCAGATCGCCGCCACCAGCCCATTGGCCGGAGACCCCGTCGCGGTCGTGCGGATCAATCTGCAGCTTCAGCTGCGCGGGCTGCCGATGACCGACCAATCCTATGAACAGATCTTTGCAAACCCGCAGGACAGCACCGATCTGACGCTGAAATTCAACAGCGGCGGCGTTGAAAACACATCCTTCGATCTGCGCCTTGGTGCGCCGGAATTGCGCCGCGATGGCGTGGCCGCGTTTTTCCCCGACGATGACTACAGTTCGGCGATTGCGCCCCAGGCCCCGCGCGCGCCTGCAAGCAGTTACGTCACGCAGCAAGGTGCCGGGTCCTGGCCGCAGGTGACACCGGCACCTACACCCCAAGCCAGTGGCGGCCAGTTGGACACAACCGGATCCTTCACCGGAACGGTGCTGATGGATCCAAGGGGTGCGCTGCATGTGACCTCTGGCCTGGTTCCGCGCGCGCGCAAGCGGCTGGCCTCGGAGATGGTTGGCCCGGCACTGGAAACCATGGCACTGACCATCCAAACCGGGCCGGTTCTGTTTGACGATGAACGGGTGCAGATGCCGATCCCCGCGACGGCTTCGGCCTCTGCCGGTGGCAATTGGTCCTGGCTGACGGCGACCGCGCATACCGCCGGAGCCTGGCAAGAGCTGAGCCCACAACCCGCCACGGACACAGCGACGATTTCGCCTGCGCCCCGCCGTCTGGAAGACGGATGGCTGGTCCTGACACCGCAACCCGACGACGATTGACAAACAGCCCCAATTTCAAAGAGGCCGACCAAATGGCAACCCAGCTAGATTATGCACTGACGAATTCCCCGCCTGCGGTTTATCCCGGCACAGATGCGGTCCTGACCTTGACGGCAACCTTGCCTGCCGGCCAATCCGCCACGATCCAGACCATTGCCCTGAACCTGACACAGATCGCCGATTTGTCGGAAAACGTGACCGGATCGACAGCCCTCGCGGATTGGTCGGTCTATGACAGCTCGAATTCGGCGCAAACCGTTCCTGCAGGGCATATCACGCTGCAACCCGACGCATCGCCGATGAACCTGTCCGCGCCGTCAGACGCCCCGCTGGTGCTGACATTCTCGATCTCGTTGCTTGTTACGTCGAGCACGGGCATCAAGGATGTGACCCTGGTCGAATACGACAGCCCCAGCGATCTGACCGGCACAAGCGATACGCTGTCGCTGAATGTATCCGACGAAATCGACGGGATTTACACATTCGTGGCCGCGAACCCGGTCTTGAATGGCGGCGGCAGTACCGGGCTCAGCTGGACCGGATCATCGGATTACACCTATACCCTGCTGCGCAATGATGGCGTCGATACAGGAATCGCGGATCAGCCGCTGCCCGCTGGCGGCAATGGAAGCTATCCCCAGACCGGTTCGCTGTATAAAAATGTGATTTTTACGCTCAAGGCGCAAGACACCTCGACGGTCGAGGCCCAGTTGACCGTCGCCACCCGCGATCCTTCGCACTTTACCTGTGCGCTGCTGGACAGCGCCGGCACCAATCACGGCGACACGCTGACAGCCGATTTATATGACAAGGTGACTGTCCAGTTTTCCGGTGCAAATATCTCGCAGGTCAAAGTCTACAATGAGACGGCCGAAATCACGACGGTAGACACGACCAGCCTCGAGAAATCTGTCGTCAACAACGATCCGCCGATCTTCACAAGCTCGATCGACATCATGGCCACGCGCGCGGCGCAACTTACTGTTGAAGCCACCGGAAACGGAATCACCCTGAGCAAGGTGCTGAACCTGCAGATCGGGTCGGCGCGGATCGAAGCCAGCCTGTCCAAAGACCAGATATATGTGGATGCGAGCAGCTATCAGACAGACATCAATTTCACCTATGCCAATGCCAACGCGATCTACTACCAGTTGGGCAGCAATACCCAGACCCAGCTTTCTACGTCCGAACTGGCAAACCTGACCATCACGGTCGAGCCGACAAAAAGCGAAACCATCACGGTTTTGGCCGATCTGATTGATTCAAATCAGCCGCAGCCATCACTCTGGTCAGAGTCGGATGTTCCAAGCATACCCAGTCCCGGTCCCTCGGCAAGCGCGCCCAGTACCGTCGATCTGGATTTCAATATTATCTCTGCCGACGTGATCTGGGCGAAGGATAGCGGTGGCAGCCACACGTTCCACTTATACGGCAATACAAGCTCATTTACCGCGACCTTCGATAAACCCGTGCGCTACTGGACGCCGATCATCGAGCATTTTTATCTCTATGCCGATGATGGTAGCGACCACACCAAAGAGGGGAAGACAAAGTTTGCCGAACTTCAACTTGCGCCCGGCGTCAGCATGGGCACGGATAACAAAACGCTAACCATCAACCCTACGGTCTTTATAAAAGACAAAAGCCAGAACCGGACCTATTATTTGAACTCTTACCTCAAGATACGCGTGCTTGGGATACCGGAAAGCAATACAGCGTTTCTGGCAACACGCGGTTCCAACTCCGACGGCGACCTATCTATTGACTCAGAAGACACCGGCACTTTGTATGGGATCTTTAACAATGTTCATTACACCGGCAACGATAGCGGGGATGATCACAAGTTCCAGCACCTCTATTGCTCCATGACACCAGATTCGATTTCTCGATCAGATGGAAAAACAAGTTTTTCCCAGTCCTTCAGCGTGTATCTCACTGATGTAAAAGACGGGGTGACGTGGAGCAGCGAGCAGGCAGTGTTCGCTAAAAATACGTCATCGGATGGATGCGGTTATCAATTGATCAATGTTCCGCTTCCGGTGAATGACACGACAGCGCAGGTGCAATCCTTTACGAAAACCGCAGAATTCCCGATCAAAAAAATCTATCACATGCTGGGTGGTTTCGATATCAACACGCAAGACTCAAATGCGGTTCAATTGATGAAAATCTACTCTGGTGGTCTCACATCGGGACCAGAGATAGACGGAAATCAATTTACGTTCGAGCTGACATCGCCTTATTTTACTGGGGATACCGGCACATCGTACCATACCGGCCATGGCAATGGCGGTTCGGTGACGTTTCTGGTGATCTACGAACCAAAATGAGCGTCAGCGACCGGGCAACCTCCTCCCACCGATCAGCCAGCATTGGGATCGAAGGCGTTTGGCGTGGCAAGAAGGCGAAAAATGATCTAACAACAACCTTAAATCGAAGCGCAGATTGGACGCCCTTCAGACGAGGGACAAACGACGCTGACGTACTTTGAAGAGAGGATTTTCATGCCAGACCCGACAAACTTGACCGCAGAGGATTTTGGCCCGCTTGAAGGGGACACCGTCACGGTGGCGGCGGATGGGATCGAGATCAAGGCGACACTTGTGGAAATCAAGACGGGTGGCAGCGCCTTGCGGGAAGGGGGCGGTTTTGCCCTGCTGTTTCAGGGACCTGCCGAGCCCGGCTTGGCGCAGGCAACCTATCAGGTGTCCCATGCCGCCATTGGAACGCAGCACCTCTTTCTGGTGCCCGTCGCCAAGACCGAAGCAGGGTATCAATATGAGGCGATCTTTACCTGATTGATCGAGGCGCCTACGCGGCAGGCGACCATCGCAGCAGATCGTAGACACCCTTGTCCTCAATGGTCACAAAACCCAACCGATGGTAAAGCGCCATCGCAGGGTTGGCCTTTTCGACGTGAATGCCGATGGCTTTTTGCGCGGCTGACGCTTCGTCCATCAGATCGCGCAGAATAGCGCCGCCGATGCCGGTCCCGCGATGTGCCGGCAGCAGGGCAATGTCGATGATACGGTGCTCGCTTTTCCAACGCTCAAGATAGAGACGACCGATTGCCTCGCCCGAGCGTTTAATGATCAGCCAAAGCGCGTCCGGGTAATGGGTCTGATAGTGCTGGTGCTGGGCGAGAAACTGCATCGAGATGAAGGCGTGCTTTTCGTCCTCATTCCATCCGGCGCGTGCCATTTCCTCTTCGCGGGTCGATCGGTAGACTTGCGCCAGAAACGGCATGTCGTCCGCTGTCATCTCTTGGAATGTTATGCCGAAGGATGCCGCGTGGTTTAAAACCGGCACCTGTGCCGCCGATTTGAGTGTCATGGGGTACTCCCGGCTGAAGAGCCTGGCCACCGGATGCCGCAGCATTCAGTCCAGGATTAGCTGCGCGACGGATAAAGGCCCTGAAGCGCGATGATGAAGTTTAGGGCGAGATAGGGCTGCATGTTGTCATGGGCCTGATTTCCGCCTGTCGATTCAACAGTTTCGCTTGATAGCCCGACCAGATTGGAACTGGTCGCAGAGGAATAAAGATCGTCGCCCCGCCCACCAGCGGCAGCGATTGATGTCGTATTGGACGGCGCAGCGACGCCACCGGGAGACTGATTTGCACGCACATAGTGCGTATGGGACGGCATCTGGTTCTCGCTCAGCGTCACGGTTGGAATCCCAAGCTTTTCACCCAGCCGTCGTCGTGTCAAACCGGGCCCGCGCCCCGGTTCCATCGGCGCTCGGCCTTGCATGTTGGGAAGGGCGGTCGTGGTTCTGCCATCGCCGCCATAGGTTGTACCGATCAGCGAAAACAACGCGGTGTTGTTCGAAATTGGCAACAGCTGCCCGTCGCAAAACGCCCAACTTCTGGGAGCGAAATTACCCGCAAAAATGCGGATTTCGGCAATAAATGGTTCTGACATGCCTTGGATCTCCTAACTACGGCTGGGGTAAATTCCGAACAGTGCGATGATGAAGCTGACGCAAAGCGATGGCATGAGGTTGTTGTGCCATTGCGAACCGCCGGCCCTCATCATCGCGCTAGACGCGAGTGATGCATCTGGCGTTGTCTCGCTATAGAACGTCGTACCCACGCCTTGGGCCAATACCCTGCCTTGCGGCGATGGGTCGGTTGCAGCTGCGGTGCTGGCCATGAATTCATGGTGGTGGCTTGCCAACTGATTTGTGGTCAGTGTGACGTGCTCTTCGCCGCCTCTGCTTCCCAGACGGCGCTCGCTCAGACCCGGACCGTGCCCCTTGTGAATGGGGATCCTTCCGCGCATATCGGGCAACCCGAAGGTGGTGCGACCGTCGCCGCCGTAAATCGTTCCCAACAGGGAAAAGAGCGCGTCATTCTGGGTAACCGCAAGCAATTGCCCGTCGCAAAAGGCCCAGCCGCGTGGGGCAAAGTTTCCCCCGAACATGCGAATCTCGCCGACAAATGGTTCAGACATGGAATGATCTCCGGTATCTTAGTTGCGCGACGGGAACAAACCCTGCATCGCAATGCAAAAGTTCAGCGTCAGATAGGGTTGCATGTTGTCATGGGCCTGACCGCCACCGGCATTGGTGACTGTTTCAGCCCTCAGCGCTGTCATGTTGGCGGCTTCAGCGACGCGATAGGCAGCGTCTGGCGTCACTTCCGCCGCCAGCACATGACCGACCGGCAAATTTGAGTTAGCCTGGGTCGCCGAGGCCATCGCCACATGCGTGTGGTTAGGAATCTCCGATGCAGACAGCGTTACGGTTTCCGCGCCGCTTTTGGCCCCCAAATGGTAGTCGTTGTCTTTATGAATTGGTGTGCGGCTTCTGAGGTCGGGCAAGGCAAAGGTCGTCCGACCATCCCCGCCGTAGGTCGTGCCGAGCAGTGAATACAGGGACTGGTTCTGGTTGATCGGCAGGATTTGCCCATCCAGAAACGCCCAGCCCCGTGGTGCGAAGTCAAAGCCGAACATTCGCACTTCGGCAAGAAAGGGTTCGGACACGAAATTCTCCTTCAATAGATTTAGGGAACATTCAACTAAGGGGGTAATATCACTAAATGATGACAACCTCGCGTTGTCGGAGAAAGAAAGCAAGTAAAAATCCGCATAATTCGGAGACCGTCGCAAGAGATCGCAGAATTCGATGACATCCAAAGCTGGCATCTGGATATCAAGAAGGAGGCACAAAGCCCCTGTTGCGACGGCAGCCACTTATAGGCGGCTTCCATAAAAACGATATTAACGCAGAAAACCCTGAACCACATTCGGGTCTTTGGCGATCAGGGCCAGCAACACTTGGGCAGGGCCAGTGGGTTGACGTCGCCCATGTTCCCAGTTCAGGAGGGTGCCTTTGGCAACGCCAATACTGCGTGCAAATTCGGCTTGTGACAGACCTGTTTCCTGCCGGATTTTTGCAACGTCCACCTCTGGAACCGCAACCTGATGCACGCGCGCCTTCCCCTTCTGCCCTTTGGCAAAAGCCAGCGCCTCTTCCAGGCCTTTTGTAATGCTGTCATTGGCGTTCATAGTGTCCCTCCATACATCGCTACAATCTTCTTGCTGAGCTCGACGGCTGCCGCCTGTTCCGCTTTGGTCAAATTGTCCTTCTCGTTCTTGGCAAAAACCGTGACCAAGAAGATTGGCATGTGTCGTCCGCCAAAAACGTAGATCGTCCTGAACCCGCCACTCTTGCCGCCCCCATCGCGGGGGATACGAACCTTGCGAAGCCCGCCGCCCAGCGACAGCCCCGCTTGCGGATTGGCCGCGATGAACTGAATTGCCGCTTCACGCTCATCTTCGGACATAATGGCCTTGGCCCGCCGCTGGAACTCCGGCATCTCTGCGACGGTCTGCAACTTTGTCATTTTCACGCCTACTGTTAGTCAATGACATATATGCCGATGGCACATATTTCAAGAGCAAGGCTCAACTACGTCTAAAATCATCGCCCTATAACCGTCGCAGCATTGACACATCGAGAGAGACTTACCGAACACCTGCACATGTGAAGCCGTGAAACCGCGCGCGCAAAGGAGCAGCTAGATCGGCAATACATCCTTTGTATATCTGCGAGGGGGCAGGCAACACCCCACCGAACGGAGACCAAACGCTGTCGCAGTGCGTGTCAGCACCGCGGCCCCCGGGCAGCGCCCCGACCTTCACAGAACCAGGGTTGCGGCCCTATCTCGGCTTGCAGGTGCTTGGCCAACTGACGGACGCGGTGCCTCGGTCGAGCGTGTTCGAAGGGCGCGCCAAGTGGGGTAAATCACGCACGGCCTTCATGATCTCGCCCATCACAGGTTTGGTGCGTTTGTCTGGATTTTTCAGCAGCGGTGTGCGCAGTCATTCCGAATGGCGGAATATCCGTACACTGTCCTTGCGGTAGGTGGATGGCGGCACCCCGACCACCCTGCGGAAGAAACGAGTAAAACTGGCCATTTCGGAGAAGCCGAGAGTGTCGCTGATTGTAAAGAGCGACAGATCGGTGTTTTCCAGCAGTTCGCGCGCCCGCCGCAAGCGGACATTATCGAGGATCTGGCGATAACTTGCGCCCTGTTTTGCGAGTTTGCGGTGAAATGTTCGTTCCGAGATATTAAGCGCCTGGGCCACCGCCGGAGCTCTTGGCAGAGCTTCGCGGGATTGCATCAGCAATTGATAGGTCGATTTGACGATACCGGCGGGCCGCGAGCTGGTTTCCAGCATGTTCCGGCAGAGTTTGCGGTAATTCTCGGCCAGAGAAGGGTTTGCCAGCGGCAGTGGCATCGCGCCCGCGCCCTCGGCAAAATGAAACCGGGTTCGCGGCGCGCGATAGACAATTTCGGTCTGCAATCGGGCTTCGAGGTCCATCCATCCGTTCGGGCGATCCAGCGGAGTCTCGATCTGACGGATCGGCAGGTTCTTTTGCCGCATATCGCGGAAGAATGTAGGGCCCGATCCAAGCAATCGCTCCTGCATGAAATCATACAGATCTTCGGGCACGTATTGGTCGTTGGCGGTAAAGGCGACGGCGACGCCATCTTCCTCGACAAGGTCGTATTCAAGCAACGCGTAACCAAGCGCCTGCATCCGGATAAAGGTTTGCAACCCCTCGGTCACAGTGCGCGAGACCAGTACGGCCAGGCCAAGCGGTCCGTATGCGATCAGGCTGTAGCGTATCCCGGTCAGAAATCCGATCGCGGGAATGTGGCGGGTGGCGCGCACGAAAAGGCGCTGAAACTGAAGCTCCTGTTCGCCGTCGAGCGTTCCCCAGGGATCTTCGAGAATGCCCGGCGCCAGCCCCGCCTCGGCAATAAGGGGCGCCGATTCAATTCCGTGCCGTTTGAGTGTTTCGGCCATAATCCGAATGCTCTGGTTCGGGATGCGGTGGCTCTGAAGCAGTCCGACTTGCATGGCGTTCTCCTGTAACAACGATCCCCTACAAGAAAATGGCGGAAAAAGTCAAATATTTGGCGGATTTGGTCATTCTCAATTCCGCCTCGTTCTGGGATTTCTGTGACCATGGGGGGCTCTGAGAATGCTCAGATAAACGAGAAATCGCGTTTTTTCGTTTTTTTTCCGGCAAAGGCGCTGCTTTCGTAGGGGGCGAAAGGTTGGCGCAAGAGGACAAAGCCTTGGAGGTCAGCGGCCAATACCGCAGCCGGGAAAGGCGTTTCCCTGCGGTTCTGTCGAACTGCCGCGAGTGGCGCGCAGATCGACGTGACCGAGGAGCCGCGCGCCTATTACAACATCAAGACCGACCGGATTCACATGCCGCCGATTGGCACGTTCCACCGGGCCGCAGGCTACTACGGCACCTTGGCCCATGAGCTGACCCACTGGACAGGGGCGACGAAGCGGCTGGACCGTTTGGGCCGGTTCAATGACCGCAAGGCTTATGCGTTCGAGGAACTGGTGGCCGAGATTGGCAACTGCATGCTTTGCGCGCAGATCGGGGTGGAGCCTGAATTCGACCAGAGCGCCGCTTATGTCGAAGGGTGGCTTGAGGCGATGAAGGAAGACAGCCGTGCGATTTTCCGCGCTGCTTCCGAGGCGCAGAAGGCCGTGGACTACATCATGGAGCGCACCGCGCAGGCCGACCGGATGGCCGCCGAGTAACAGCCCCGCACCGCTGAAATGATCGAGGCTCCCGTCAGCAGGCGGGGGCCTTTTCCGTTCCGGTCCGGCGCGATCCAGGTGGTGGCGGTTTCCGGGTGACCTGTCGGCGGGCAACCTGAAGGCCACCCGCCGACAGGCCCGGCGCTTCGCGCGGACGCCCCAATGGGGCGGCACGAAAGCGTGACAGGTCCAATGCGAGATCGCCAGGCGGATGAACGCGCTGAAACGGTCGCGATATATCGCGCGTTCAAGGAAGAGCGCCAGGATGCCTTAGAACGCCACTACACGATTATGCAGCGAGAGGCCCGAGCCATCCATGCGTCACGGCTTGAAGAGCTTGTGGAGCAGCGCCGTCACGCAGATCAAGAAGCAGACCAGCAACGTCAGATGCGGGCCGCAGAACGCGAGCAAGCAGAGCGCCGGGCCGAAGAGCAGATCAAGCGCGTGGAGCAGCTTGCTCGAAGGCAAATCGCACATGGAAGGAAGCGGGATCGAGGGCCAAGTCTTAGCTGAGCTGAGTCTCCAGTTTCAACCTTTGCGAAATCTGGCTCAGATGGTAAACCACATTGAAACGCTAGTTGGATAAGTGGAATTAGTTTGTTCAGAAAGATAAATAGAGGAACTATAGTAACGGCTCCGATTACATCAGTATCCTTGATAGAAGTCTTTGGCGATATCAAAGATTTCAACTCGTGGGCGGAAAGTTTTATTTCTGCTTTCTCCAGTGCAAAAGAATACATTTTCAATTTAATTGGTTACTTTGGTATATCCTTTATAGCAAATCAACAAGATATACTATTATTGATAATTGTGATATACATGTCACATCTTGCAGCTATTTCAGATATAGATTTGGAACTCAAAAGAGATGACCTATACGTTATTCGAGGTAGCTATGAATCAGACCATCTTGATTTTATAAGGCCAACTTATAAGTTTAAGTGGTATTTATTGTCAAAGTCCCATGTTCCATATTATCTTGGCGTCTTAATTTTCTCTATATCTTTATATCCAATTTATATGAATTTTTATTCAAGTGTGAACAGTGCTGTAGTATCTCAACTACTTTTTTCTCTTATTGTAGCGATTATTCTTAGAAATTTAATTATTTCATATTTAGGGGTGTTCTACTTTTTTGATTATTGCCGAAAAGAAGCTATAGCCTCAAAAAGTCACTTGAGGAGGTTCAGATTTTTTCTTGAACAGGGCGATATATCTTCTGATTTCTATACAAGAGAGCGTAACCACATACGCAGAATTTTTGTAAAGCTCAAATACGACCTCAATACTACAAAGTCGCTATTCAAAAACTTTAGAGCTCGAATGTTGTTTGTAGGTATGAACTTAGTAGTGATACTTGCCGCTTTCTATTTAGTTCTATCTTAGAATAAATTTTGAATAGTGGAGGTTGCGCGTGTTCGTGCGGTATTTGTCGTAAGTCTTGGACAAAAACGGTCGTTTTTGACCGCGCGCACTGCCCTGCCTAGGATCAACCGCTTAGCTGGGACAAAAACCTCCGGCAAAACCTTTGCGGTTTTGGCAGGTTTTTGTCACACTGAGGCATGATCATCGGATATGCCCGCGTCAGCACTGACGACCAGAGCCTAGATTCACAGACTGATGCCCTCTCGGCAGCCGGTGCCGAGAGAGTCTTCGCAGATAAGATCAGCGGATCAAGGCGCGCCCGCCTGGAACTGGACAGAATGCTGGAGCAGCTCCGGGACGGCGACGTTGTGACCGTCACGAAGTATGACCGCCTGGCGCGCTCGATGAAAGACCTGCTGGAGATTGTCGAGACGATCCGCGCGCGCGGAGCCGGCTTCCGGTCCCTGGCTGAGGACATCGACACGACGACGCCGGCTGGCCGTCTTGTGTTCCATGTTTTTGCTTCCATTGCCCAGTTCGAGCGGGAACGGATTTCAGAGCGGACCAGAGAAGGTCTGGCATCCGCCCGCAAGCGGGGCCGGATCGGAGGAAGGCCCCCTGCCCTGTCGCCCGCTCAAAAGGACGAGGTGCGTCGTATGCGAGATGAAGACCACCGTGCCATCTCAGAGATTGCCCGCTTGTTCAAAGTCAGCGAACGAACAGTGCGACGAGTTTAAGAAACGATTTCGGCGAAGTTTGGTAAGTATTTGTAATATCGTTGAAAAGAACGTATTTGATGCTCCAGGAGATCGAAGCCAAGCTCCTGTACTCTAGCGCGGGTCAAATCCTCCAAGCATGGCAACTCGGCTTGAAGGGTGGCAACTTCCTTTAGCGTCATCGGCGGAGCCTGGATCATCTCATCGACGATACCCTGCCACTTATGATCCGCGATGACAGCTCGTGCTGCTGGTGCTGTGCCAAGAGCTGGTAAGACACCGCCGACAGTTACCATTCCAACTGAGTCGAAGTATGGAATCTTAAAGGAACGAATGAACCCCCCAGGACGAGCGTTGTCGGCGACGACCGAGCTTAGAAAATCCATTGTCAAAGATGCTAGCGTTTGCGGCAGGTTCTCTTGGTTGCAATCCTCGCGACTGAGTTCGTCAGGAACTACTGGACCCAAGATGTCAGCCACGCGCCCGGGACGCTGCGCAGGCTTTCCATAAGCATTTTGTGTGGCACTAAACGTAAACAAGACGATGCTGTTTGGTGGTGCGTTGAGCAATAGCCACCGCATTTCTTCCACCTTTTCCTCATCCAAAGCGCCATCATAGTCGAGCCACACGATCCATGGCCTGGCTTGGTATTCCCCTTGGTTCAGAAGTTCTGGAAGTTTGTCTTCGGATCGTCCTTCGACAACACTTATTGACCGGTACACCTTGTTAAATTCTGCGCGCCGAAAGCCAACGTCGTTGGCCTCGATCGATATCATCTCATCAATTTCCAGTGCTTTGTGAGCCATCACAAAGTCAGTGAACCATATCGACCCGAACCCTATATATAATGAGTTTTGCAGGGCCATGGCGTCGCTAAGAGCTTTTAGCCCATGAAAAACAATGCCGCGTTGCACACTTTTACTCGGCCGAAGGCTGTAGTTAATCGAGTCGAAGGATGCCATTAGTCTTCCCCGACCAAATCAGCGTAGGCATATTCGAAAGACTGAAGCCCAACCTCTTTGTAGGGCATCCGGATATTCCCCATTGCGGTAGCCAGCTTGAGCAACCTTGGTTTTGGTACGCTGTATAAAACATTCGCTTCTGGAACCCGTTTCTTCGTCGCAACCTGCGGCAAAACCACTGCCGGTTGTGCGGCGACTTCATAGATGGGCACTGATTTGGCTTCCTGCTCCTGCCCTACAACCTCGTCTCTTTCTCTTTGCCTTCGGGCATTGGTGTAGGCGATCCAAGCCTTCGAAGGTTCGCGCATGTTAGGGCGATAGCGTCGATAGAGTTGGGAAGTCGCGTCAACACTTCTTTTCGTTGTGGTCAATGGAAGAAGATCGGCTCGCCGCGAGGAAAAAATGATCAACCCCATAAATCCAGTGTATTGGGGATGCCATATAGGCCAACTCTCCGTACCCCATCCGGTTAGCGTGGTCTTGTCCGCAGCCAGAACAATCCTGCCGTTACAGACGACATACCAACCAGAGCGGTTTTGGTCCTCGTCCCAGTCGCCATCTGGATCACTGTCCTCCGGGGGAATGGCCTCCATACCAGCAAGAACTTCTACATAGACCTTTTCGCCTTCTATGTTCTCTTCGAAGCTGGCTCTCATGGGCGAAAACTCTCCGCCCTGTCGTAGCTCGATTGCCCAGCCGTTTATCGATTTTCCTTCTACCTCAATAGTCAGGCCGCGATGTAGATGAAGGGCGTAATCGCGTGCAATCGCCCTGCGAAGATCTTGGATGAATCGTGGACTTTCAAAAGATTGGGCTGCCGCTTCGTTGAGGTCTGTCACATCTATTTGGACACCAGGCGCGGCTAGATTGTCTGCTCCTTCGATGTCAAAATCCCAGTTGCCATCGCCAGCCGCCAGCCAAGCATTCACGTCGACAGGAACACGAAACGACATCAAGCCGCCATTATCAGTGAATGTGCTTTTAATACCAATTTTAGAGCCTATTTTGAAAACGGCTCGCTTCATTCCGATGCCGTATACGCCGATGCTGAAGTTTTCGGTTTCTGCGTCGTCCTTGCGGCCAAAAGTGAACGCGTAATTGGCAGCATCGTCTAGCGAGATGCCTCCGCAATTATCATGAATTGAGAATCTATCTGGCTTAATTTCGATGCTTATCTTGTATGCTGAGAGATCAGTATCATCGGCCAAACTCATTGGTCGACCACCAGCCAGCTCCCAAGCCCCGTCGATGCTGTTGTCGATCAGATCAAAAATACAGTCTTCTAAAGTAATGTCCCGTGTGATCATCCTGACAAAGAATGCCTTGGTCGGGTTTGCACTCGCTTTGGATTTGTCACCTGGTATCATGTAAAACTCCCCAAAACCAATGATATAGAAATCACGATAAGGGCAATCTATCAGTCTCGATAGTCCCGTATCGCGTCAGGGTTGAGCTTTTTCGCCGGGACAAGCCGATAGTGCCGCTCTTCGACAACCTTTACCTCATCGTCCTGCAAGGTGAGCTCGAACAGCGCAACCACCTGTGCTTCCATGAATTGCGCGGCGATCGCTCTGCACCGCATGCCTGGGAACTTCTCTTCGACGAAGCGAATGTCTTGGCTCGTCTGTACGATGCCAATCTGATCCTTGCCACCTTTGGCCTGCACGGGGATGACATAGTGGCAGCCACGCTTGTCGAGCCCGACATAGAGCTCGTCGATCTCGATCTGCCCAATCCCTTTGACCGTTGTACGAAGGTGGTTCTGAAGGCTGTAGGTCGTGAGGCTCAAGAACGTGTCGATCAGCCGGTTGTAGCGCACGATAGCCAAAAGCGCCTGCTCGTCGTCGAGCGCATAGGCCCGGATCAGCTCGGGCGTAGCATCGGGAATGTTGATCGTCACCAAGTCTTCGCGGGGTAGGACGCGATTGATCTTGACCAGGCGAAACTTATAAACGGCACGCCCTGCGAGTTCGATCACCCATTCCATACCCTCGGGCTGGGTATCAACGATGCGCTCGGGCAATGCCGACCGAAACCGAAAAGAGTAGAGCACGTCGCCCAAGTTCTTCGGGAGCTTGATGTCCAAGGCTTCAGCCGCATCTTCGATATCGGTGCGGGCGAATTCGAGTTCGGTTGTTCTGTCACTGTAGCGGTCGAAGAAAATCTTCTCGACGAGAGCGCCATAACGATTGGGCGACTTAGCCATAGGCTACCCTCCCCGCATTGATCTCTTCCTCGATCTGTTCCTGCGTGCGCTTCTTCGCCCCGCTCTTTCGGTCGCGCTTGCTTGGCGGTGGTGTGATCCCGAAGCGGCGCGAGGCTTGTGAAAGGTCGAGCGTCAAAAGCTTTTGGTCACCTAGTGATAAAACTTCTTCAGGCCTAGTGGGCTCGATACCCAGAGCTTCGATCATCTTCGCGGCTATCGCCCTGGCTAAAGGCGGCGGGACCGCGTTGCCGATCTGGCGCGCACCATGCCACTTGGTAGCATGAAGCCGGAACCAGTCAGGGAAACCATGTAAGCGAGCCATCTCGCGAACGGTGATGCAGCGCGCATGGCGATAATGGATAGGTCGCGGGCTGGTGAAGGCCCCCCTCGCTCCGTCTGTTCCCGCACGAAGCGTGTTGGAAACTCCGCCTTGCGGGAGCTTGAAGAACCGGCTGATTGGCTCAACAGCCCCTTCTTCTGTTTGGCCAAATCGCCGCCGTGAAATTTCCGTGTGTTTAGTACGCGCGCTCGATGTCAGAATCTCGGGACTCCACTCGCGCATATAGCCAAAATGCCACGCGTCGTTCTTCAGCCCGCGAAGGCCAGCCGCGTAGACGGATGGTTCACCAAAACGGTTTGTTTTGACCGCATCACTAACATTCAGCGTTTCGAAGGAGTCGGCATCAGGAAGATCCCCGATCGCCTCGGCGCAAGACGGCCCATAAACCAACTCAGGAAAGAGCTTTGGCCGACCGGCAATGTTCGTCATAGGGGTAGGATAGTCGGGAAGCACCCCACCCTTCTTTACACCCATGAGGATGAAGCGCTCGCGCGACTGTGGTGTGCCATAGTGACCGGCATTAAGCACCTTCCACGGCAGGCGGCACTCGTAACCAACCCGCTCGAAGGCCTCCACCAGCTCCTTCAGGAAGGTCTTGTGCCTACCAACCGTGAGTCCTTTGACATTTTCGAAGACGAAGCTTTCCGCGTCGAGCTCATCCACGAGACGTACAAAATCGAGAACTAGCTTGTTGCGAGGGTCGTCGAGCGCTCTGTGACCAATCAGGGAAAAGCCCTGGCATGGCGCACCGCCGAAGACACAATCGATCTTATTTCCCTCAAGGCCAGCACGTTGTCTAATTTCTTCGCCGGTAAGCTCAGCGACCGAAGCGGGGATCACAGTGGTTTCGGGGAAGTTGAACTCGTGAACGGCACAATGCACGGGATCGATCTCGATCGCGGCCCTCACATCAAAGCCTGCTTGCTCGAAGCCGAGGCTCAGCCCCCCTGCCCCTGCAAAAAGATCAATTCCGATTGGTCGCATTGCGCTTATCTTTCTCAACATTTGCCTAGCATCACACCCTTTGGTTAATGCGATCCTTCATATTTTTCCCACATCAGCTCGATCAACTGGCCTTGCGTGACACCGAGTCTTTCAGCTTCTGCTGCAATGGCTTCCCCTACCCAAGGAAAAACCTTGGGGTGTAGTTGATGCGTCCGGGGACTGGGCTTGCGGCCAGGCTTCTTGCGAGGTGTCCTGTCTAGAAACCCCCTCGCCTCTCCGACCTCATCCACGCGCCGGACTTCTTCAACAGTCGTATCCTTGGGGCGTGCCTTCAATCCTGCAAGTCTATTTGAGCCGCTCATAAACAGCCTCCGCGAATGCTTGGGCGTTGATCAACGCCTTATCCACTTTTCCGCCTGTCATCATCTCAGGGTCGTTCATCATCGCGGTCAGATCGCCGCCATAGGCAAACAATTCCGAGAATGCCGCGCGTGCTACCAAGGATGGCTCGATCACGTCGATCCCAGCTCCTCTGAGCTGTTCCTCCAATTCCTTTTGGACGCGGCTTTTGACTGCAGCGCTGGTTTTGGTCAAAACCACGGCATGTCGGATCGAACGTCCGAGCGCCTCTTCTTCCTCTCGCACCAATGCCAGGGCTTCGGAACCGATCTCTGCGTCGAGAGCTGTCGGCTGCATCGGAACAATAACCAAGTCGGCTTGTGAAATCGCACGGCTGACCAGCTGTGATGCGACGCCTTCCAAGTCCACAATGACGATCTTGCCGTCGCCATCAGCACTCCGAATAGTGGGAACGATCTCTGAACGGCCGATCTCGCTCTTGAGCGTCACGCCAGCGGGCAATCCATGCGAAGCCCATCTGGTCAGAGATTTGTTCGGGTCGCAGTCCAACACTGTGACATCCGCTCTCATGCGCGCGAATTCTGACGCCAGCAGTACGGCGCATGTGGATTTGCCGACCCCCCCTTTGGGGCTTGCCATGACGATGACGGGCATTGCTCGATCCTGCTATTTTTATGTTACCGGATTTATATCTCTTACCAGAAAAAATTCCAATACCTGAATTTAATCTATAACCGGTTTTATTTCTCATACCGGTTTTTAACCTCATGGCCTCCCGCGTTTCTCAAACCACTTCCGGCAAAACCCGACAAAAGCGCGATCAGCATTGCGAGGGGGCTCTACGCACCAGCTGCGCCATTCCTGTTCAAGAAAACGTACATCCCATCCAGGAGCAGCATGGCGCGCTTCTTCGTAGGTATCGGACTGCAAAGGCGGAATGCTGCCCTCTACGATCGAGGTAGGTGACATCGTGCCACGATTGGTGAAAACCACCATGTCGGCTTCATCCTCGAAGGTGACGTGGTAGTCCGGCAAGTGGTCATGCTCTACAAGCTGCCGGATCATCTGCCGGAAGCGCTTCTGAGGGCTTTGAGAACCAGTCTTGAGAAGCAGTTTAGCCAGTGTGATGCGCCAGTATTTCTGTTGGCCACAGTGTTTACGAGCAATTTCATACACCCGCCGTTCAATGGGCTTGCGCAGACGGAAGTAGTCCCTATGCAGAGTCAGAACTTCTTCGTTGCGTATCGCGTTAAAGACCCAATCCGACAGCTTCACCTCACACCAGAGCAGACGACCATCGAGACCATGCTTGCGGCGGATTGAGGAAGCGTCGATCAGGCCGAACCCATCGACCTGTTCTTCGTCCCCGGTCACAATGTTCGTCCTGATACGGGTTCCTTCAAGACGGTCCAGGGCATCGAGAAGGCACTGATACTCTCGGCCACTTGTACCGCGATTTGTGAAGATAAGAAGCTCTCTGGAATTGATCCGAACACGGGGCGAAACTGGAAGGCCCTCTTTCAGTTTCGCCATGATCTGGCTGATGCAGTAGATCAAAATATCTTTGTCGTAGATCGTTGCGAGACCCTTCACACTAGGCGTGATCTGCAGCCACTTATTGCCATTCTCGTATCGCTTGATCGTCGTTTCCGGCTTCTTTGAAAGCGAGTAGAACGGATGCTCCATATGTTGCATCACGTCCTTCAACACAGCGTCAGCCACATCGCAGATGAAGAGGTCATGCTGCGGGTGACGATCCGGGAGGAGCGGGGCGAGGGCGTTCGTGTTATCAGTTACCATGGGCCCACATTCGTGGTTTTAGTTACCACAGTCAAGATTCGTGTTATCAGTTACCCAAAGCAGGATTTCAGTTACCAAGATTCGTGTTATCAGTTACCGAGGATTAGAGGAAGTCATTAAATTTCAAACGACTAAGAGTAATCTTCTCACCCGTAACACAGATTCTAACACATATATAACACCCAGCCTGTCAAGTTGAGACAGTCACTGACAGCGCTTCACCCATCACCGCTGATAGAACACGCACGCATCAACACCCGTGGTTGTCGTCGTCCAGGAGGCCCCAAGGATAGCACATGTGGAAGCGTTGCTGGCCAAGAAACGAGGAAGCGTCACCGTCAGCGCCAGGGCCACAACCAATGCGCCCAGACCAAACCAGGGCAGGCGGCTTTTGAGGCGATCCGCTTTCTGTTCCCGTTCGAACACCGCTCGATAGGCTGTGGACCTGTCATCTTCCGATTTGGCCAAGGCCCCGATGGTCTTGTCCGTCTGGACGCCAAGGCGTCTGACAATCTCTGTCATCGCGTCAGCGGTTGCGCCCAGGTGGCTGTCGAGGGTCTGGCCCAGAAGATCCCCGTATTTTTTCGGATTGGTCTGGTCCCGTGCGGCAAAGGCCGCGATCCGCGCTTCCGTTGCAACCTTGATCTGCGAGGGACGAACAGCCCCTTGAACTCGGGATCGGCATAGTACCGCAGCTTCTCCGCGACGGCGGTGGCTTGACCCTGCACGCGCAGGAGCTGGTTTTCCGGGCGGAGCTGCATGATTTCATCTGGGGTCAGCAGATCGCGGCCCGTGATGTTGTTGCTGAAGCTGGGGCCGTCACCAGGCTTGAAACTGTCGGTCTGGAATCCGGCTGTCTCCTGACCCATCATCTGGCTCAGCCACTTGGCCGTCTCGAAATCATTCACCCCGAAGACCTGCTGCACCCCGGCATTGGCAATGAATGTGCC
>LUMW01000167.1_pt1 | contig 29317 bp, 20 predicted proteins | sample 729761 | NCBI WGS metagenome assembly LUMW01 (sample SAMN03860302, study PRJNA289734) | marine metagenome | biome: seawater column; feature: ocean; material: water; isolation source: Red Sea water column Station 192 - depth 500m | place: Saudi Arabia: Red Sea | collected 2011-10-15 | depth 500 m
GACCAAGTCATGGTGGCGCTGATGGCCAGTAGGACCAGTGCCAGGACGGCCATTTCGGGGAGAAAGAGTGCCTCGTAGGTGTTCCAGATTTGGGTGGCCAGGGTCCGGAAGCCAATCGGTGAGGCCAGCAGCGTGGCCGGCAACTCCTTCATGGTGGACAGCATGACCAACCCAGCGCCGGCGGCCAGGCCAGGTGCCATGAGTGGAAGTTCGACGGTAGCTAGCCGACGTAGTCGGCCAGCACCCAGCAGGCGGGCCGCGTCCTCCATGCGGCGAGGGACGGCCTCGACGGCCACCTGGGTGGTTCGGACGGCCTGGGCGCCGAAGTGCACCACGTAGGCAAATACCAGCACGGGCATCGAGCCGATCAGGAACTCGAATGGCGAAGCGTGCAGAGTCCAAAAGACCATGGACAGGGCGACCACCAGGCCTGGGATGGCGAAGCCCGCTACCACCACGGCGTTGACTACGCCACCTACCCGGGAGCGGTGGCGAGCTAGGAGGTACGCCACCGGAAGGACTACGACTACGGCCACCACAGCCGTCACCGTGCTTACCCAGATGGTGTTCCACGTTGGCGCTACCACGTCGTCCCAATCCAGCCGAAGTCCGGCGCCACCGCGACGGGATTTGAACCATCCGAAGAGGCCCCAATCGGCTAGTGACACGGCGGGGGCCACCAAGGCCAGACCAACTACGACGGCCGTGGCCGTGGTGCAGGCTGCTTTCCATCGGCCCAGGGGAACGACGAGAGCTCGGCGGTCGCCGATAGCACCGATCCGAGCACCCCGGCGGGTCCCGGAACGGGCCACCGTGCGCTCGGCGGCCACTACCAGAAAGGCTAGGACCAGAAGGAGCAGGGCCAGGGCGAAGGCTCGGCCCTGGTCGAACAGTCGGTTGCGGTAGATGGTCTGCGTGAGGGTTTCGAACCGCATCAGGTGGACGGCGCCGAAGTCGCTCACCGTGTAGAGGAAGACCAGCAGGGCGCCGGCGGCGATCGACGAGGAGGCCTGGGGCAGGACGACCCTGCGAAAGACCCTCAGGGGCCGGTCGCCGAGCAGTCGGGCATTCTCCTCGAGCGAGGAGGGCAGGCCGGCCAGCCTGGCGGCCACCGGCAGGTACACGTAGGGGTAGGTGAAGAGGGTGAGGACCAGCCAGGCGCCGACGAGACCGTGGAGGCGCAGTTGCAGGTCTATGCCGAGGTGCCCGGCCAGGTCGTGGACGATCCCACCCGGCGTGAGGCCGGATCGGAAGGCGGCGGCGCCGACGAAGCTGGGATAGACGAGCGGCAGTGGGGCGAGCACGCGCCAGAGCCGCCGCAGGGGGAGGTCGGTCCGGACGGTGAGCCACGCCAGGCCGGTTCCCAGTACGGCGGCGGAGGCCGACACCAGCACGGCCAGTTGGACGGTCCGCCACAGCGGCTCGAGGGCCCGCCGTTCGACCAGCAGGTGAAGGGCCCCTCCGGTCAGGGCCCGCCAGACCACGTAGCCGCCGGGGAGCGCGAACAGCGCTGCCACGAGAACGGCGCTGCCCGAGAGCTGCCATGGCGGTCGCCCGGTGCCCGCCCGGTACCGGGCGACCCCCGCTGCAGGAGGGTCGGTCGCGGAATGCGTGGCCGGAGCGGTCGCGTTCATCGCGACAGTGTGGTTCTCGCCACGCCGGCCACTACTGGTCGAGGGCGCCGCTGGCCTCGATGATCTCGATGGTGCGGGTGAACTCGGCGGTCATGTCGTCGATGTCGACGGCGCCGACGGTGTCGGCCGGACGCTCCGGCAGTCGGTCGGCGGTGGCCACGCCGATGGACAGTGGGTACTCGAACACGGTGTCGGTCAGGTAGCGCTGCTGTTCGTCGCTCAGGAGGAACTCGATGAAGCGGTTGGCGAGGTCCTCGTCGTCGCTGGAGTCGAGGATCGAGGCGGTGGCGATGATCATGAGGCCGCCGTCGTCACCGGGGGCGAAGCCGTGGTTGGCGGAGCGCTGGGCATCGCCGTTCTTCTCCGCCTCCTGGTGGTTGTAGTAGTGGTTGACGAGGCCGAAGCGCACCTCGTCGCGGCTGACGGCCTCGACGATGGCCCGGTTCTTCGGGTAGAAGCGGGCGCCGTTCGCAACCATGTCGTCCAGCCACTGGATGGCCACGTCGTCGCCGTTTCGGAGGCGGAACACGGTGAACCAGTCCTGGAACGACGAGTTGGAGCCGGGAACGGCAACCAGGCCCTCGTATGCGGAACCGGTCAGGTCGAAGACGGAGGTGGGGAGGTCGTCCTCGGCCACCTCGTCGATGTTGTAGACGAGGACGCGGGCTCGGCCGGCGAAGCCGACCCAGTGGCCGTTGGCCGCCCGGTTGGCGGCATCGACCTCGGCGAGGACGTCGTCGCCGAGGACGGACAGCATGCCGAGGTCGTCGAGGTAGCCGGTCGGGCCGGGGCTCCGGGAGAGGAAGACGTCGGCCGGGGTCTTGTCGCCCTCGGTCTGGAGGGCCAGGGCCAGGTCGTTGGAGGAGCCGTACCTGATCTCGACGACGATGCCGGTCTCGGCGGTGAAGGCTTCGAAGATGGGGCCCACGAGTTTCTCGGAGCGGCCCGAGTAGATGGTGAGGGACTGTTCGCCGTCACTGCCACAGGCGGTGGCTGCGAGGGTGAGGAGGAGGACGGCGCCGAGGCGGCGGGCCGTGGTGGCGCTGAGGCGCATGGTCGGATTGGTCCTTGAAGGGTTGGTGTCCAGATGGTGTTAGGAGAGCCTAACTACCGGAGAACTGGGCTCACAATCCGAGTGCGACCGCTCCAATGCCGACATATGTCACATCCACCCGGTCGCCGCGCCGATGGGGCACGTCGGCGTCGGTCCGGACCTTGACGGCCGGGCCGTTGTCGAGCTGGACGTGGACCATGGCGTCGTGGCCGTAGTACTCCACCAGGTCGATCGTGCCGATGTCGCCGTCGGCCACCGCCAGGTCCTCGGGTCGCAGCAGCAGGTCGGCTGGTCCGTCGCTGGCGACCAGCACGGGTACCGCGCCGACCGGCGTGTTGCAGGTGCCGCTGGGATGGTGGCAGCGGAACAGGTTGGCGTCGCCGACGAACGTGGCCACCCACCGGTCGACGGGCCGCCGGTAGAGGTCGTCCGGCGTGCCGACCTGGGCCAGGCATCCGCCGTTGAGCACGGCGACCCGGTCGCCCAGCACGAACGCTTCCTCCTGATCGTGGGTGACGAACACGGTTGTCACGCCGAGGTCCACCAGCAGGCGGTGCATCTCGGCCCGGACCCGAAGGCGAAGTGTGGTGTCGAGGTTGGAGAACGGCTCGTCGAGCAGCAGCACGCCGGGCCGGGGCGCCAGCGCCCGTGCCAGCGCCACCCGCTGCTGCTGGCCACCGGACAACGTGCCGGGCATGCGGTCGGCGACGTCGGCGAGGCCCACCATGCCGAGCGCCTCCTCGACCCGGCCACTGCGCCGCTGGTCGCGGGGGAGCCCGTAGGCGACGTTCCGGCGCACGTCGAGGTGGGGGAAGAGCGCCCCGTCCTGGAAGACCATGCCGATGCGCCGTCGTTCCGGCGGCACGAATGTGCCGTTGCCGGTCACGACCCGGTCGCCGACGGTGATCGCTCCCCGAACGGGGCGCTCGAGGCCTGCGATGGTGCGGAGGAGGGTGGTCTTGCCACAGCCACTCGGACCCAGCAGGGCGACGAGTTCGCCGGGGGCGATGTCGAGGGAGAGGTCGGTGAGCACGGGTGGCCCGTCATAGGCGACCGACAGGTCGTGCACCCTCAGCCCGGCGGGTGAGGCGTCGTCGACCCGGGTGGAACGGATGTTCACCATGCCTAACAGACTAGGGGTGGTTTCCCGCACAGCCCAAGTGCAGGTCGTACGGGACGGTCGCCGTCCGGGCACTGGCTACCGTGCCCGTCCATGACCGACGTCGACATCGGCTGGTGGGGACTGGCCGCCTCGCTGCTGCTCGTCGTCGTCGTCGTGGCGGTGTCGTCGGCCCGAAGGCTCCGACTCGAAGCCGACCTGGTCGTCGCCACCGTCCGCGCCGTGGGGCAGTTGGTCCTCGCCGGCTGGGCGCTCACGCTGCTGCTCGACGACGACGTTTCGATCGCCTGGGCCTGGCTGTGGGTGGCGGCCATGGTGCCCGCCGCCGCCTGGTCGGCTCGACGACGCGAACCGAGGCTGCCCGGGCTCTTCCTCACCACCACGGTGGGCTACACGCTGGGGCTGGCCGCCTCACTGGCGGTCGTGTTCGGCCTCGACGTGCTGCCCATCGAGGCCCGGGTGCTCGTGCCGATCTCCGGCATGGTCGTCGGCAACTCCCTCAAGGTCGTGGTCGTGGCCGCCACCCGGGCGGTCGACGGCTTCCGGGACCGGGCCGGCGAGGTCGAGGCCCTCCTCGCCCTCGGCTTCGACCGACGCCGTGCCGCCCGGGAGGTGACCGGGGACGCCCTGCGGCTGGCGATCCGTCCCCAGGTCGAAGTCACCCGGTCGGTCGGCATGGTGTTCCTGCCCGGAGCCCTGACCGGGATGATCCTGGCCGGCGTCGACCCCCTCGACGCCGCCCTCGTCCAGGCGGCCATCCTCTTCCTGATCCTCGGATCCGCAGCCGTCACCGGCCTCGTGGTCGTGCTGGGCGCCGCACGGCGGTTCCTGACCGCCGACCAGCGCCTGGTGCCGCCGGCCCCACCAGCGGGGTGACGGGAGGGTGGCTCGCCTAGCCAGCGGAGTGGGCGCCCAGTGACCTGAGTGCCGCCAGTACGGCCGGGACCGACAGGCCGACCACGTTCTCCCGGCAGCCGTCCACCTCGGTGATGAAGTCGGCGCCGCCGCCCTGGATGGCGTAGCCGCCCGCCTTGTCGAGCGGCTCGCCGGTCGCCACGTAGGCGTCGACCTCCTCGTCGTCGAGGTCCCGGAACGTGACCCGGGTACGGACCACGCCCGAGATGGTGTGGCCGCCATGGCAGACCGCCAGGCCGCCGACGACCTCGTGGGTGCGTCCCGACAGCCGGTGGAGCATGTCGGCGGCCCAGTCGGGCCGGCCGGGCTTGCCGAGCACCTCGCCGTCGATCACGACCACGGTGTCGGCGGCGAGGCCGGTCTCGTGGCCCTCGACCACGGCCGTCAACTTGGCCATGGCCAGCCGCTGTACGAGGTCGCCCGGGTCCTCACCGGGCTGCGGAGTCTCGTCGACGTCGGGCCGGCGGACCCGGGGGTTGAAGCCGTGGGCCCGGAGCAGGTCCAGGCGACGGGGCGACCCCGAGGCGAGGACCAGGCGTGGGCGGCTAGCCACCGGAGACGAGGGCCTCGGCCTCGGCCGGCGGCGGGGTGGCGTCGTCGGGGTCGTCCAGCCAGCCCTCGGGGAGCACCACCCGCTTCGGCCCGGCACGGTGGCTGCGGGGGATGCGCAGCGAGTCGACGTCCAGTTCGAGGGCGTCGTCCAGCCCGTCGAGGCAGCGGTCCAGGTCGTCGAGCGAGCCGATCACCTGCAGGTCCCGTCGGGCGGCCGGTCCGGTGGCGTAGCCCTTCAGGTACCAGGAGGTGTGCTTGCGGAAGTCCCGGATGCCGTGCGGTCCGGCCCAGTCGACCAGCAGGGCGGCGTGGCGGCGCATCGTGGCGGCCACCTCGGCCAGGCGGGGCGGGTCGCCGGGCTCGGCGCCGCCCGACGCCGGGGTCGGGCCGAACACGGCCGCCAGGTCGCCGAACAGCCACGGGCGGCCGAGGCAGCCACGGCCGACGACGACGCCGTCGCAGCCGGTGGAGCGCATGAGGCGCAGGGCGTCCCACGGCTCCCAGACGTCGCCGTTGCCGAACACCGGGACCGTCGTCACGACCGCCTTGAGGTCGGCCACCGCCGACCAGTCGGCCTCCCCGGAGTAGAGCTGCTCGGCGGTGCGGGCGTGGAGCGCCACCGAGGCGGCGCCCAGGTCCTCGGCGATGCGGCCGGCGTCGAGGAACGTGAGGTGGTCGGCGTCGGTGCCGAGCCGGAACTTGACGGTGACCGGCACGTCGCCGGCGGCGCCGACCGCGGCGCCGACGATGGCGGCGAACAGCCGGGGCCGCAACGGGATCGCCGCGCCGCCGCCCCTGCGGGTCACCTTGGGCATCGGGCAGCCGAAGTTGAGGTCGACGTGGTCGACCCGGTCCTCGCCGACCAGCAGCCGCACGGCCCGGCCGACGCTGTCGGGCTCGGTGCCGTAGAGCTGGATGCTGCGGGGCGACTCGTCGGGGGCGAAGTGGCTGAGCCGATTCGTCTTGAGGTGGCCTTCCACCAGCCCGCGGGCGGTGATCATCTCGCTGACGTACAGCCCGGCCCCGTGCTCGCGGCAGAGCGTGCGGAAGGGGGCATTGGTGACGCCGGCCATCGGCGCCAGCACCACCGGCGGCCAGACCTCGAGGGGGCCGATCCGGGGCGCCGTGAACTCGTCCGGTGCGGCGGGTGGGACGCCGGCGTTGACGGCGGTGCGCAGACCCATGCCCCAAGGCTACGCGTGTCGCCCCTCGGGCAAGCAGGAGGCCTACCGCGCCGGGCGTGCGCCTACCGGGCCAGGCGGAATCCCTGGTGGGCGGTGGTGCTCTCGGGGGTGGTGGCCGAGCGGGCGGCCGGGCGGTAGCGGTGGCAGTACGAGTCGTGGCAGAGGAATGAGCCGCCCTTGACGACCCGGTCGGTACCGAACGGCGGCCCGGCGGGGTCGACCAGTGGCCGCTCGTCGGGGTGGCGGGTGGCGAACCAGTCGGCGCACCACTCCCACACGTTGCCGGAGCAGTTGTGGAGCCCGTACCCGTTCGGGGGGAAGGCATCGACCGGACAGGTGCCGGCGAACCCGTCCTCGGCGGTGTCCTCGACGGGAAAGGTTCCGGTCCAGACGTTGCACCGGTGCTCGCCGCCGGGGGTGAGGTCCTCGCCCCACGGCAGGCGGGCCTGGTCGAGGCCGCCCCGGGCGGCGTGCTCCCACTCGGCCTCGGTGGGGAGCCGTCCGCCAGCCCAGGCGGCGAAGGCGGTGGCGTCGAACCACGACACATGGACGACCGGGTGGTCCTTGCGGCCGTCGAGGTCGCTGTGCGGACCCTCGGGGTGGCGCCAGTCGGCGCCGTGGACCTGCCGCCACCACTCGGCGCCGACGACGCCGCGGGTGTCGGGGAAGTCGTCGGGCAGGAGGCCGGCGAACACGAACGACCAGCCCTCGGCCTCGGCGGTGGTGACGTGGCCCGTGGCGTCCACGAAGGCGGCGAACTCGGCGGTGGTGGCCGCGGTGGCCGAGATGGCGAAGGGGGTGAGTTCGACCTCCCGGACCGGGCCCTCACCGTCGCCGGGGTAGCGGGACGGGTCGTCGGTGCCCATGCGGAACGTCCCACCGGGCAGGTCCACCATCCGGGCCAGGGGATCGACGCCCATCAGAGTCCCGCCGTGAACTCCCGGATGGCCGTGGCGCATTCGGCAGCGGCCTTCAGGTGGACCATGTGGCCCTGATCGGGGACGACGACCGTTGCCCGCACGTCGAGGTCGCGTTCGAACAGGGCTGCCGAGGCGGCGAAGCGCCGGTCGCGTTCGCCGAGCAGCACCAGCACCGGGCAGGCGATGTCGGCGAGGTGGTCGATGACGTGGGAGTCGACGTGCAACGAGATCTCCTCGACGCCGGCGGCCTGGTCCATGTTCCCGGCGGCGGCCCGCACCGAGGCGTTCCACTCCTCGCGGGCCTCGGCCTTTCGGAAGCCGGGGCCGGTGGCGACGAGCACCAGGCCGGCCACGTCGTCGGGGTGGTCGAGGGTGTGGGCCAGCGAGAGGTAGCCGCCGAGGCTGTGGCCGACCAGCACGGCGGGTCGCCCGGCCCCGTCGAGCACGGCGGCGAGGTCGCCGAGGGCGTGCTGGCGGCTGTAGTTCCCGGGGGGCGGGGTGCCGCTGTCGCCGTGCCCTCGCAGGTCCCAGGTGGTGACGGCGTGGTCGGCGGCGAGGTCGTCGGCCAGGGCCGACCAGACCGACCGCTCGTTGGCCCAGCCGGTCGTGCAGACGAGGCGCCGCGTCGGGTCGCCGCTGTCGGTGCCGAGGTGCTCGACCGCCACCTCGACGCCGTCGGGGGCCGTGGTCGAGGAGGCCGTCATCGAAGCGGCCGGAAGAACGCCCGGAGGTCGTCGACGAGGGCCTCGGGCTGCTCGAGGGCGGCGAAGTGGCCGCCGACCTCGTGGTCCGCCCAGAAGGTCAGGTTGAACTGCGGCTCCACCCAGCGGCGCCGGGCGCCCATGATCTCCTTCGGGAAGATCGAGACGCCCAGCGGCACGTCGCCGAGCGACCCGAACGACCCGAGGCCCCCCTTGGAGGTCTCGAAGTACATGCGGGTCGACGAGTTGATGGTCTGGGTGAACCAGTACACGCTGACGTTGGTCAGCAGCCGGTCCCGGTCGACGGCGGTGAACGGGTCACCGTCGTTGTCGGTCCAGCCCCGGAACTTCTCGCCGATCCACGAGAGCAGCCCGGCGGGGGAGTCGTTGAGGGCGGTGCCGAGGGTCTGGGGGCGGGTCTCCTGGATCCGGAAGTAGCCGTTGTCCTCGGCCAGGTACCAGTTGAGCCGGTCCATGAGCTGCTGCTCGAGGGGCGTGACGTCGGCGAAGTCGTCGTCGGCGCCGGTGGGACCGGCCGCCATCATGTTGACGTGGCAGCCGACCACGTGGTCGGGGTCGACCTGGGCGATGTGGCGGGAGATCATCGACCCCCAGTCGCCGCCCTGCACGCCGTAGCGGTCGTAGCCCAGCCGGGCTGCCAGCGCCGCGAAGGCCTCGCCGGTGCGGCCGACGTGCCAACCCGGTTCGGTGGTCGGCCCGGACCAGCCGTAGCCGGGCAGCGACGGTGCGACCACGTGGAAGGCGTCGGCGGCGTCGCCGCCGTGGGCGGTGGGGTCGGTGAGCGGCCCGACCATGTCGAGGAACTCGATGACGGAGCCGGGCCAGCCGTGGCTGAGCACCAGCGGCAGGGCGTCGTCGTGGGGGGAGCGCTGGTGGATGGCGTGGATCCGCTGGCCGTCGACCTCGGTGACGACGTGGTCGACCGGCTGGCCGCCTACAAGGCCGCCGGGGTCACGTCGCTCAACGTCACGCCCATCGGCGACGACCCGGCGAAGGTGCTGGGCCGGCTCCCAGGTCGTCGAGGTCGCTGTCGGGGACGACGATCGTGAACGGTCGGATGTCGGCGTCGGACATGGCGGATCCGCCGGGCTCAGGCGTGCTCGGCGAGCTCGCGGAGCCGGCCCAGCACCTTCGCCGGGTCGTCGCCGATGGGCGTGACGTTGAGCGACGTGACCCCGGCGGCCTTGTAGGCGGCCAGCCGGTCGACCACGTGACGGCCTCGTCGGCGAAGCCGTAGTCGCGGCAGACGTCGTTGTAGAAGTTCTTGCCCCGTGCCCCCATGCCGCCGATGTAGAGGGCGGCCATCGGACGGGCGAAGTCGCGGAAGCCGGCGGCGTCGTCGCCGATGGCCACGATGCCGCCGGCCACGACGTCGAAGTCGCCCAGGTCGGGGTCGCGGCGGGCCAGGCCGGCCTGCACGGCGTCGCCCCACACCCGGTCCATGCGCTCCGGGTAGACGAGGAACGGCAGCCATCCGCTGGTGGTGGCGGCGGTCTCCTCGACGCTCTTCGCCCCGAGGGCGGCCACGTAGATGGGGATGTCGGGCCGGACCAGGTGGTTGATGATCTTGAGCGGCTTGCCGAGCCCGGTGCCCTCGCCGTCCGGCAGGGGGAGGGTGAACACCCGGCCGTCGTGCTCGAGCTTCTCGCGCCGCCACGCCATCCTGCAGATCGAGATGATCTCCTTCATGCGGGTCAGCGGCAGCGTGTACGGCACGCCGTGGAAGCCCTCGATGACCTGCGGGCCCGAGGCACCGAGGCCGAGCACGAAGCGGCCCTCCGAGAGGGCGTCGAGGCCGGCGGCGGTCTGGGCGATACAGGCCGGGGTGCGGCTGTAGGTGTTGAGGATGCCGCTGGCCAGCTCGACCCGCTCGGTGGCGGCCGCCAGGTAGCCGAGCAGGCTCACCCCGTCGAAGCCGTAGGCCTCCGGGATCCAGATGCGGTCGACGCCGGCGGCCTCGAGGTCGCGGGCCTGCTGGGCGGCCGTGCGGGGGTCGGTGGCGTAGTTGAGGAGCGTGGTGATGCGCATGCCTGCATCCTCGCACCCGCCCGGGAGATGATCCGCAGTGGGCAGGCCCCGGCCGGTCATGCGTCACAGGGGTTCCCGTCCGGCGGAGGGGCTCACCTACCATCGACGCGTGCCCACGCCCTCCGAGACGATGGACCTGGCGGCCGGGTTCGAACCCGCCACCCGCAAGGACTGGGTTGACCTGGCCGGTTCCTCGCTGCGCGGGCGCACGCTCGAGTCGCTGACGACCACCACAGACGACGGCATCGCCATCCAGCCGCTCTACGGCAACGACGACGCCCCCGACCGGGCCGGCCTGCCCGGGGCCAGCCCCCACACCCGCGGTGCGACCACGGACGCCGGGTGGGACGTGCGGGCGCTGGTGGCCGAACCGGGCACCGCCGCCGCCAACGCCGCCGTGCTCGAGGAACTCGAGTCGGGTGCCACGTCGGTGCTGCTGGACCGGTCCGCCATCGGCATCGGGTCGGCCGCCGACCTGGCGGCCGTGCTCGACGGCGTATACCTCGAGATGGCCCCGGTGGCGCTGCTGCCCGGACCGGGCGGTGCCGAGGCAGCCGGCTGGCTGGCCGGCCTGTGGGAGGAATACGGCACCCCGGCGTGCGCGCCGTCACCGTCGACGCCACGGTGTGGGCCGAGGCCGGCGCCTCCGACGCCTGGGAGGTGGCGCTGTCGCTGGCCACCGGCGTGGCCTACCTGCGGGCGCTCGAGGCCGACGGCGTGGCCCTCGACGACGCCCTCGCCGCACTCACCTTCACCCACTCGGCCGGCGTCGACCAGTTCGCCACGATCGCCAGGTTCCGGGCGGCCCGCCGCTGCTGGGACCGGGTGGCGGCGGCCTGTGGCTCGGACGCCCGGGGCCAGCACCAGACGGCGGTCTCGTCGGCCGCCCTGCTCACGCGCCGCGACCCCTGGGTCAACCTGCTGCGCGGCACCGTGGCCGCCTTCGCCGCCGGCGTCGCCGGCGCCTCGGCCGTGACGGTCCGCCCCTTCGACGCCGCCGTCGGCACGCCCGACGGCCTCGGCCGCCGGCTGGCACGCAACACGCAGTTGCTCCTCGCCGAGGAGAGCGGCCTGTCCCGGGTGCTCGACCCGGCCGGCGGCTCCTGGTACGTCGAGGACCTCACCGACCGCCTGGCCGAGGCTGCCTGGGAGCGCTTCCGGTCGATCGAGGCCGACGGTGGCGTCCTCGCCGCACTGGCCTCGGGCCGCGTGGCCGCCGAGGTCGACGCCACCCGGAGTGCCGGTGTGGCCCGCCTGGCCACCCGAGCCGAGGGCATCACCGGCGTGACCGAGTTCCCCGACCTCGACGAGGCGGCGCTCGACCGGGCGCCCGGCCCGGCCGCCCCCGACGGACCGTTCGCCCCGGTGCGGCCAGCCGCCCCCTTCGAGGACCTCCGCGACGCCGGCGAGGCCGCCGCCGCCGAGGTGCGCCTGGTCCCGCTGGGCCCGCTGGCCGAGCACTCCGCCCGCACCACGTTCGCCGCCAACCTGCTGGCCGTGGCCGGCATCCGCGCCACCGAGTCGGCCGGGAGCCCGGTGGCGGTGCTCTGCGGCTCCGACGACCGCTACGCCGCCGAGGCGGCCGACGCCGCCCGGACCCTGAAGGCCGGCGGCGTCGCCCGCGTGCTGCTGGCCGGCAGGCCCGGCGACCACGAGGCCGCCTGGCGCGAGGCCGGCGTCGACGAGTTCGTCCACGCCCGCTCCGACGTGCTCGACGTCCTGGGCCGCCTGCTCGACGACCTGGGGGTGGCCCGGTGAGCGCCGTCCCCGACTTCACCCAGCTGGACCTTGGCCGACCCGCCACCGGAGGTGCCGACAGCGGCGACGCCCCCGACCTCGGCACGTTTGCCACGCCCGAGGGGATCGACGTGTCGGTCCTGTCGACCGGCGCCGACACCGCCGACCTCGACTTCCTCGACACCTGGCCGGGCATCGCCCCCTACCTGCGTGGCCCGTACCCCACGATGTACGCCGCCCAGCCGTGGACCATCCGCCAGTACGCCGGCTACTCCACCGCCGAGGAGTCCAACGCCTTCTACCGCCGCAACCTGGCGGCCGGCCAGAAGGGCCTGTCGGTGGCGTTCGACCTGGCCACCCACCGGGGCTACGACTCGGACCATCCCCGGGTGGCCGGCGACGTCGGCATGGCCGGCGTGGCGATCGACTCCATCCTCGACATGCGCATCCTTTTCGACGGCATCCCGCTCGAGCAGATGTCCGTGTCGATGACCATGAACGGCGCCGTGCTGCCGATCCTGGCCCTGTTCGTCGTGGCCGGCGAGGAGCAGGGCGTGCCGCCGGAGCAGCTGGCCGGGACCATCCAGAACGACATCCTCAAGGAGTTCATGGTCCGGAACACCTACATCTACCCGCCGGCCCCCTCCCTGCGGATCATCTCGGACATCTTCGCCTACACCAGCGAACGAATGCCCCGCTTCAACTCCATCTCGGTGTCCGGCTACCACATGCAGGAGGCCGGGGCGACCGCCGACCTGGAGCTGGCGTACACCCTGGCCGACGGCGTCGAGTATGTGCGGTCCGGCGTGGACGCCGGGCTCGACGTGGACGCCTTCGCCCCCCGGCTGAGCTTCTTCTGGGCGATCGGCATGGACTTCTTCATGGAGGTGGCCAAGTTGCGGGCCGCCCGGCTGCTCTGGGCCCGCCTCATGGCGCAGTTCGACCCCGCCGACCCCCGGTCGTCGTCGCTGCGCACCCACAGCCAGACCTCGGGCTGGTCGCTGACCGCCCAGGACCCGTACAACAACGTGATGCGCACCTGCGTCGAGGCCATGGCGGCCACGCAGGGGCACACCCAGTCGCTGCACACCAACGGCTTCGACGAGGCCCTGGCGCTGCCCACCGACTTCTCGGCACGGATCGCCCGCAACACGCAGCTGTTCCTCCAGCAGGAGTCGGGCACCTGCCGGGTGGTCGACCCGTGGGGCGGCAGCCACCACGTGGAGCGGCTCACCCACGACCTGGCGGCCCGGGCCTGGGCGCACATCACCGAGGTCGAGGAGTCGGGCGGCATGGCGTCGGCCATCGAGGCCGGCATCCCGAAGCTGCGCATCGAGGAGGCCGCCGCCCGCACGCAGGCCCGCATCGACTCGGGCCGCCAGACCGTCGTGGGCGTCAACCGCTACCGGCCCGACGAGGCCGTCCAGGTCGACGTCCGCAGGATCGACAATGCCCAGGTGCGGGCCGACCAGGTTGCCCGCCTCGAGCGGCTCCGCGCCGAGCGCGACCCGGCGGCCTGCGAGGCCGCCCTGGCCGCCCTCGCCCGCAGCGCCGACACCGGCGAGGGCAACCTGCTGGCGTTGGCCGTCGACGCGGCCCGGGCACGGGCTACCGTCGGCGAGATCAGCGACGCCCTCGAGCAGGCCTGGGGGCGCCATGTCGCGGAGGTGCGCACCATCTCGGGGGTGTTCATGGGAGAGGTCGGCGGCGACGGACAGGTGGCCGACGCCCGCGCCCGCGCCGCCGGGTTCGCCGACGTCCACGGCCGGCGTCCCCGCATCCTGGTCGCCAAGGTGGGCCAGGACGGCCACGACCGGGGCCAGAAGGTGATCGCCACGGCGTTCGCCGACATCGGCTTCGACGTCGACATCGGCCCGCTGTTCTCGACCCCGGCCGAGGTGGCCCGCCAGGCCGTCGAGAACGACGTCCACGTGGTGGGCGTCAGCTCACTGGCGGCCGGCCACCTGACGCTGGTGCCCGAGCTGCGCGACGCCCTCGCCGAGCTGGGACGGCCCGACATCGCCATCGCCGTCGGTGGGGTGATCCCCGACCAGGACCACGACGAGCTACGGGCCGCCGGGGCCGCCGCCATCTTCCCACCGGGCACCGTCGTCGCCGCAGCGGCCGTCGAGTTGCTCGAGCAGCTGGCATGAGCCCGACCGTCCCGGTTCTGGGCGGACGGTCGTGATGAGCCCCACCGTCGACGACCTGGTCGACGGCGTCCTGGCCGGCGACCGGGCGACCCTCGGCCGGGCCCTGACGCTGGTCGAGAGCACCCACGGCGACCACCGTGGGCGTGCCGCCGCCCTCCTCGCCGCCCTCCTGCCCCACAGCGGGGGCGCCCACCGCGTCGGCATCACCGGCGTCCCCGGGGTGGGCAAGTCGACGTTCATCGAGGCCCTCGGCACGCACCTCACGGCGAACGGCCGCCGGGTGGCCGTCCAGGCCGTCGACCCGACCAGCACCGTGACCGGCGGGTCGATCCTGGGCGACAAGACCCGCATGCAGCGCCTCGCCAACGACCCCGACGCCTTCGTGCGGCCCTCGCCGTCGGCCGGCACCCTCGGCGGCGTCACCCGCACCACCCGCGAGTCGATGCTGGTGCTCGAGGCCGCCGGCTTCGACGTGGTGCTCGTGGAGACGGTCGGCGTCGGCCAGTCCGAGACGCTGGTGGCGCAGATGGTCGACGTCTTCCTCGCCCTCATGCTGCCCGGCGCCGGCGACGAACTGCAGGGCATCAAGAAGGGCCTGCTGGAGCTGGCCGACCTGATCGCCGTCAACAAGGCCGACGGCGACAACGCCAAGGCCGCACGCACCGCCGCCCGCGACTACTCGGCGGCGCTGCGGCTCACCCAGCCGGCCAGCGCCGCCTGGACGCCGCAGGTGGTGACCTGCAGCGGCCTCACCGGCGAGGGCCTGCCCGAGCTCTGGGAGCGGATCGAGGCGCACCGGGCGGCCCTGACCGCCGCCGGCGAGTGGGACGGGCGGCGCCGCAGCCAGGGCCTGGCCTGGATGTGGGCGCTGGTGGAGGACCGGCTGCTGACCGCCCTCCACGCCGACCCGGCCGTCACCGAGGTCCTGGCCGATGCCGAGCAGCGGGTGCTGGACGGCACCGAGACCCCGGCGGCCGCCGCCGACCGCATCCTCGACGCCTTCGGGGGCGCGTAGCCCGCTGCTGGCTCCACCTGGCGGTCGCGCCTAGCGTCGCCGCTTCGCGGTCGGGAGGCCGTGGACGGTGCGACGAGCAAGGGGGAGCACGATGGACCGACGGGCGTTCCTGCGACGCAGCATGGCGGCCACGGTGGGGGCCGGCACCCTCGGGAGTGCCCAGATGGCCGCCGCCAAGGTCGTCGGCGAGGCCCAGCCCGGCGACGGGCCCTACGGCTCACTGGAGGGCCGGGAGCTCGACGAGAACGGCCTCGTCCTGCCCGAGGGCTTCACCTCCCGGATCGTCGCCGTGGCCGGCGAACCGGTCGGCGACACCGGCTACGAGTGGCACCTCTTCCCCGACGGGGCCGCCACCTTCGACGACGGCGAGGGCGGCTGGTACTACGTCTGCAACTCGGAGGTCTTCAACTTCCTGACCCCGGGCGAGCAGCGGGGCGGCGTGTCGGCGATCCACTTCGACGCCGAGGGCGGGATCCTCGACGCCTACCGCATCCTCGACGGCAGCCACTCCAACTGCGCCGGCGGCCCCACCCCGTGGGGCACCTGGCTGTCCTGCGAGGAGGCCTACATCGGCGACGGGCTGGTCTGGGAGTGCGACCCGACCGGCGTCGAGGAGGCCGTGGCGCACCCCGCCATGGGCAACTGGTCACACGAGGCGGCCGCCGTCGACCCCGAGGACGAGCGCGTCTACCTCACCGAGGACAACCCGGAGGGCCTGCTGTACCGCTTCACCCCCGACAACTACCCGGACCTGTCATCGGGACTGCTCGAGGCGATGCTCGTGGACGGCTCCGGGGCCGTCACCTGGGCCGAGGTGCCGGACCCGACGGCCGCCGAGACGCCGACCCGGGAGCAGGTGCCCGGCGCCTTCCTCACCCCGGGCGGCGAGGGCATCTGGTACCACGACGGCTCGGTCTTCTACACGACCAAGGTCGACAACCGGGTCCACGCCGTGGACCTGCGCGAGCAGCGCTACACGCTGATCTGGGAGGGGGTGGGCGACCGGCAGCCCCTCACCGGCGTGGACAACCTCACCGTCGACGCCGGCTCCGGCGACCTGTTCGTCGCCGAGGACGGCGGCAACATGGAGGTCGTCGTCATCACGCCCGAGGGCGACGTGGCCCCGTTCTGCCGGGTGGCCGACCCGCTCGAGGAGAACTCGGAGATCACCGGGCCCTGCTTCAACCCGGACCGCAACCGCCTCTACTTCAGTTCGCAGCGGGGGAAGGGCAGCCGCCTGACCCGCGACATCATCGAGTCGATCGACTGGGGCGAGCCCCCCGAGGGCAACTCGGTGGGCATCACCTACGAGGTGAGCGGCCCGTTCCGCGGCGAGGTGGTCCCGCCGCCGACCACGACGACCACCACCACCACGACCACCACCACGACGACGGCGCCGCCCACCACCACGCTGGCCAAGGCCGCCGAGACGGCGGCCTTGGCGTCCGACGACGGTGGTGGCGGGTCGGGCCTCGCCATCGGCATCGGCGCCGTAGCGGTGGTGGCCGCGGGCGCAGCGGCCCTGGCCCTCCGCAACCGCGGCAGCGGTGCGGCCGAGGAGGAACCCGAGGAGGAACCCGAGGAGTAGGCCAGCGGACGCGACGAAGCCCCCTTGCGGGGGCCTCGTCTGGGACCCGGTCCGGGGAGACCGGGAAGGGAACTCGGTCGAGTAGCGAGCGCTCCTAGAAGTCCTCGTCGAAGGCCACGTCGCCCTCGACGCCGACCTGGTAGGCGACGACGGTGCGCTCGAAGAAGTTGGTGAGCTCCTGCACGTCCTGGAGCTCCATGAACCCGAACGGGTTCTTCGAGCCGTACCTCGGGCGCAGGCCCAGCTGGGCGAGGCGCTGGTCGGCCACGAACTGCAGGTACTCGCGGGTGTCGGCCGTCGACATGCCCGGCACGCCCTGGCCCAGCAGGTCCTCGGCGAACTGGAACTCGCACTCCACGGCCTCGCCGAGCATCTCGGAGATCTGGTCGGCCAGGCGGTCGTCGAACAGCTCGGGCTGCTCGGACCGCACCGTGTTGATCACCTCGAAGGCGAAGTTCATGTGGCACGACTCGTCGCGGAACACCCAGTTGGTGCCCGCCGCCAGGCCGTTCAGCAGGCCCTTCGAGCGCAGGAAGTAGACGTAGGCGAACGCCCCGAAGAAGAACAGCCCCTCGATGCAGGCGGCGAAGCAGATGAGGTTCAGCAGGAACGCCCGGCGCTTCTCGTCGGTGTCGAGCTCGTCCAGGTCGTCGATCGACCCCATCCACTTGAAGCAGAAGTCGGCCTTCTTGCGGATCGACGGGATGTTGTGGATCGCCGCGAAGGCGGCCTCCCGCTCGGCCATGTCGGGGATGTAGTTGTCGAGCAGCGTCAGGTAGAACTGGACGTGCAGCGCCTCCTCGTAGAGTTGGCGCGACAGGTACATCCTCGCCTCGGGGGCGTTGATGTGCTGGTAGAGGTTCAACACCAGGTTGTTGGCGACGATCGAGTCGCCCGTGGCGAAGAACGCCACCAGCCGGTTCACCAGGTGCTTCTCGGACGTCGACAGCTTCCGGTCGAGGTCCGGGATGTCGTCCGAGAAGTCGATCTCGTCGACCGTCCAGGTGTTCTTGATGGCGTCCCGGTACATCTCGTAGAACATCGGGTAGCGCATCGGCCGCAGCGTCAGGTCGAACCCCGGGTCCAGGATGTTGCCCCGCCTGGCGGCGGGTGCCGTCGAGGCCGGGGCGTCGTGGGCCGGTTCTGGTGTCGGGAACGCCTCTGCGAGGGCCATCAGTCGCACGCCTCGCACGCCTCGGGGTTCTCCAGCGAGCACGCCACGGCCTCGGCGTCGGTGAAGGCCGGCTTGGCCGCCGGCTCACCGTCGGGAGGTGGTGCCGCTCCGGTGCCGTTGGTGGTGGTCTTGTTGATGCGGGTGGCCGGCCGGGACCGCAGGTAGTACGTGGTCTTGAGGCCGGTCTTCCAGGCGTGGAGGTACATCGAGGAGAGCTTTCCGATGGTGGGGGACTCCATGAACAGGTTCAGCGACTGGCTCTGGTCGATGAACGCCCCGCGGGAGGCACCCATGTCGATCAGCGACCGCATCGGGACCTCCCAGGCGGTGCGGTACACGGCCCGCAGGTCCCCGGGGATGTCGTCGATGTCCTGCACCGACCCCTCCGCCGACTTGACCTTGGAGGCCATGGCCTCGTCCCACAGGCCCCGGCCCTGGAGTTCGCGCACCAGGTAGCGGTTGATCTGGAGGAACTCACCCGACAGCGTCTCGCGCTTGAAGATGTTGGAGACCTGCGGCTCGATGCACTCGTAGCAGCCGGCGATCGAGGCGATGGTGGCCGTCGGGGCGATGGCGATGAGCAGCGAGTTGCGCAGGCCGTGCTCGGCGATGCGGTCCCGCAGTGTCTGCCAGCGGGCGGCGTCGGTGGGCTCGACGCCCCACAGGTCGAACTGCAGGTCGCCGGCGGCCGCCCGGGTGATCGAGTAGTTCTCGTGCGGGCCGGCCGCCTCGGCCAGTTCGGTCGACGCCCACAGGGCGTTGAAGTAGATCTCCTCGGAGATGCGGGTCGACAGGTCCCGGGCCTCGGGGGCGTCGAACGCCAGGCCCAGCTTGAAGAACACGTCCTGGAGGCCCATGAGGCCCAGGCCCACCGGCCGCCACTTGGAATTGGAGTGTTCGGCCTCGGGGGTCGGGTAGTAGTTGATGTCGATCACCCGGTCGAGGAACGGCACGGCGGTGCGCACCACCTCGCCGAGGCGGTCGAAGTCGAAGCCGCCGTCCCGGACCAGGGCGCCCAGGTTGACCGAGCCCAGGTTGCAGACCGCCGTCTCCTCCTGATCGGTGACCTCGATGATCTCGGTGCACAGGTTCGACAGGTGCACGACCCGGCCGGGCTCGCCGGTCTGGTTGCACTTGGTGTTGGACGCGTCCTTGAACGTCATCCAGCCGTTGCCGGTCTGGGCGAGGGAGCGCATCATCCGGCTGTAGAGCTCCCGGGCCGGGACCTGGCGCTCGTAGAGGCCCTCCTCCTCGGCCTTCGTGTAGGCGGCGTTGAACTCGTCGCCGTACAGGTCGGTGAGGTGCGGCACCTTCTTGGGGTCGAACAGCGACCACACCCAGTCCTTCTCGACCCGCTCCATGAACAGGTCGGGGACCCAGTTGGCAAGGTTGAGGTTGTGGGTGCGGCGCTGGTGGTCGCCGGTGTTCTCGCGCAGGTCGAGGAAGTCCTCGATGTCGGCGTGCCAGGTCTCGAGGTAGATGCAGGCGGCGCCCTTGCGGCGGCCGCCCTGGTTGACGGCGGCGACCGAGCTGTCGAGGGTCTTGAGCCACGGCACGATGCCGTTGGAGAGGCCGTTGGTGCCCTTGATGAGCGAGCCCTTGGCCCGGATGCGGTGCCAGGCCACGCCGATGCCGCCGGCGAACTTCGACAGCTTGGCGATGTCGGTGTAGCGCTTGTAGATGCCCTCGAGGCTGTCCTCGGGCGAGTCCAGCAGGTAGCAGGACGACATCTGCGAGTGCGAGGTGCCCGAGTTGAACAGGGTGGGGCTGGATGGCAGGTACTCGAGCGACGAGATCAGCCGGTAGAAGCGGATGGCCTCGTCCGGGCAGGTGGAGAGCCCGCAGGCCACCCGCAGGAAGAAGTACTGCGGGGTCTCGACCACGTGGCGGGTCTCGGGGTGACGCAGCAGGTAGCGGTCGTAGACGGTGCGCAGGCCGAAGAACTCGAAGAGGTGGTCGCGCTCGTGCTCGATGGTGTCGTCGAGCTTGCGGGCGTTGGCGGCCACGAAGGCGGCGGTGTCGTCGCCGATGAGGCCCAACTCGTGGGCGACCAGCACCGACTGGGAGAAGGCGTGGATGTTCTGGTTCCGAACCTCCTTGTCGACGACCGTGGCGAGGAGGCGGCCGGCCAGGCGGGAGTAGTTGGGCTCCTCGACCATGAACGACGAGGCGGTGCGGATGGAGAGGGCGTCGAGCTCCTCGGTGGTGGCGCCGTCGCAGAGGCCCGAGATGGTGCGGGTGGCGATCTTCATCGGGTCGACGCCGGCCAGCCCGGCGGCGCAGCGCTCGACCGCCCGCACGATCTTGTTGACGTCGACCGGTTCGAGGTCGCCGTTGCGCTTGCGCACCATCATCTGCGATCCGCCGAGCGTCGGTTCCTCATCCAGTCCGTTCGCGGCTGGTTCCTCGGCGGAGAGCGCGCGGTCCTCGGTGAGCGCCATGTGGGTGTCCCTTCCCTTCCCCCGGACCTCGTGACCGGTGGGTCCCGTTGTGTGTCCCGGGTGGTACGTCGCGTCGCAGGGGCGATCCTGCGAGGGGAGCGACGTGTGACCCGGGTCATGTATTGCACGCATGTAATTACACCCGTGTCAAGAAAATCCTCACATCGGTGGCGGGTATCTCGACGCTGCGCGCGCAGCGTGGGCGGGGAACATCGGGAAGTCGGCGAATCGCCGCTCGGCGCGCGTGGAGTTGCCGGAGGGGAACCGCCTCAGGCGCGGTCGAAGGCGAGGGTGAGGGCCAGTCCCTCGACCGTCGCCGACGTCGTGTGCGCAGCCCCGCCACCGGACCCGTCCGGGCCGTAGGCCACCCCGGCCGCCAGGACCTGGCCGGCCACGTACCCCTCGTGGGCGCGCACCGCGGCGAGCAGCGCCTCGTCGCCGTCCAGCCGCAGGTCGATCCGGTCGGTCACCACCAGGCCGGCGTCGCGGCGGGCCTGCTGTACGTGGCGGACCACGTCGCGGGCCAGTCCCTCCGCCTCGAGGTCGGCGGTCACCTCGGTGTCGAGCACCACCACGCCGTCGCCGCTCCCGAGCGCCGCGGCGGTGACCCCGTCGGGCGACTCGAGGGCCAGGGCGAACTCGTCGGGCTGGAGCACCTCGCCGGCCACCGTGGCGGTGCCGTCACCGCCGAGCGTGAACTCGCCGGCCCGGGCCGCGGCGAACACGGCCTGCACGCCATCGCCGAGCCGGGGCCCCAGCGCCCGGCCGTCGGGCTGGAGCCGGAAGGTGGCGTGGGCCTCGAGGTCGTCGGTCAGCTCGACCGCCTTCACGTTCACCTCGTCGACGAGCAGCGGCACCAGGTCGGCCAGCGACTCGGCGTCGGCGCCGGCGACCGTGAGCGACGCCAGCGGCAGCCGCACCCGCAGGCCGTGGTCCTCGCGGAGGCGCAGCGCCGTCGACGCCACGTCGCGCAACCGGTCCATGCGGGCCACCAGGTCGGGGTCGGCGGGCAGGTCGTCGGGGTCGGGCCAGTCGGCCAGGTGCACCGAGTCGCCGCCGGTGAGGCCACCGTGGACCTCCTCCATCACCATCGGCAGGAACGGGGCCGCCGTCCGGGCGAAGGTGACCAGCACCGTGTAGAGCGTGTCGTGGGCGTCGCGCTTGTCGGCCTCGTTGTCGGCTGAGGCCTTTGCCCAGAAGCGGTCGCGGCTGCGGCGGATGTACCAGTTGTTGAGTGCGTCGATGAATCCCTGCAACTCAGCCGTGGCACCCGGCAGGTCGTAGGCGTCCATCCGCTCGGTGACCGCCTCGACCATGGTGCGGGCCTTGGCCAGCAGGTAGCGGTCGAGCAGGCCGGTGGCGTCGGTGCGGAACTCGGCCCGGTGCCCGTCGACGTTCGCGTAGAGCGTGAAGAACGAATAGGCATTCCAGATCGGCAGCAGCACCTGGCGGACCACGTCGTCGATGCCGCGGTCGTTGATACGCATGTCGCCGCCCCGCAGGATGTTGGCCGACATCAGGTACCAGCGCAGGGCGTCAGAGCCCTGCCGGTCGAAGATCTCAGTGGGCTCGGTGTAGTTGCGCAGCTTCTTGGAGAGCTTGGCACCGTCCTCGGCCAGCAGGATCCCGTGGCAGATCACGTTCTGGAACGCCGGCCGGTCGAACAGGGCCGTGGCCAGGACGTGCATCGTGTAGAACCAGCCGCGCGTCTGGTTGACGTACTCGACGATGAAGTCGGCGGGGAAGTGGTCCTCGAACCACTGCTCGTTCTCGAACGGGTAGTGGAACTGGGCGAACGGCATCGACCCCGATTCGAACCAGCAGTCCAGCACCTCGGGCACCCGCCGCATCGTCGACTTCCCGGTGGGGTCGTCGGGATTGGGGCGGGTCAACTCGTCGATGAACGGCCGGTGCAGGTCGTCGGGTCGCACCCCGAAGTCGGCCTCGATCTCGTCGAGGCTGCCGTAGACGTCGACCCGCGGGTGGTCGGGGTCGTCGCTGCGCCACACCGGGATCGGCGAACCCCAGAAGCGGTTGCGGCTGATCGACCAGTCGCGGGCGCCGTCCAGCCACATGCCGAAGCGGCCGTCGCGGATGTGGCCCGGCACCCAGTTGATGTCGGCGTTGATGGCCAGCATCCGGTCCCGGAAGTCGGTGACCTTCACGTACCAGGACGAGATGGCCTTGTAGATGATCGGCGTGTCGGTGCGCCAGCAGTGCGGGTAGTTGTGCTCGTAGGTGTCGTGGCGGACGACCCGGCCGGCCTCCTTGAGGTATCGGATGATGTCGGGGTTGGCCTCGAACACGTTGGTGCCGGCCCAGTCGGCGACCTCGTCGGTGAAGCAGCCCTGGTCGTCGACGGGGACCACCCGGCCGATCGGGATGCCGTTGGCCTCGCAGGTGACCTGGTCGTCCTCGCCGAAGCCGGGCGCCATGTGGACGACGCCGGTGCCCTCGGCGGCGTCCACGAAGTCGGCGCCGAGTACCCGGAAGGCGTCGGTGCGGTCGGCGAAGTACGGGAACAGCGGCGCATAGGTGCGGCCCACCAGGTCGGCGCCGGTGAGCGTGCCGGCGGGCTCGGTGCCTTCGAGTTGGACGGTGTAGCGCTCGACGGCTTCGGTGCCCAGCACATAGACGGCGCCATCGGTGTCGCGGTGCATCGAGTAGGTGACGTCGGGGCCGACCGCCAGGGCCAGGTTCGACGGCAGGGTCCACGGCGTCGTCGTCCAGGCCAGCAGCCGCAGCGGGCCGGGGTCGCCGTCGGCCGGCTCGAGGTCGAACGCCACGGTGATGGCCGGGTCCTGGCGGGGCCGGGTGGCGTCGTCGAGGCGGATCTCGAAGTTGGACAACGGCGTCTCGGCGCCCCACGAGTAGGGCATGACCCGGAACGCCTCGTAGACGAGGCCCCTGTCCCAGAGTTGTTTGAACGCCCACATGACCGACTCCATGTAGTCGCGGTCCATGGTCTTGTAGTCGTGTTCGAAGTCGACCCAGCGGGCCTGTCGGGTGACCGTCTTCTCCCACTCGCCCGTGTAGCGCATCACCGACGAGCGACAGTGCTCGTTGAAGGCCTCGATCCCGTACTCGATGATGTCGGCGCGGCCAGAGACCGGCAGTTGGCTCTCGACCTCCATCTCGGCGGGCAGGCCGTGGCAGTCCCAGCCGAAGCGACGGGTGACCTTGTGGCCCCGCATCGTCTTGTAGCGGGGGACGACATCCTTGACGTAGCCGGTCAGGAGGCTTCCGTGGTGGGGCAGGCCGTTGGCGAACGGCGGCCCGTCGTTGAACGTGAACTCGACTTCGTCGGGGCGGGCGTCTACCGAGGCGGCAAAGGTGCCCTCGGACGCCCAGCGCTCGAGGGCCCGCTCCTCGATGGCGGGAAAGTCGGCCTTGCCGACGTCGGGGTAGGGGCCGGCCTTGCCGACGTCGGGGTAGGGGCCGGCGTTGCCGACGTCCGGGTAGGGGCCGGCTTTGTCGACGTCCGGGTAGGGCTGCTCGTCACTCATGACCGGGAGCAGGCTAACGGCGCGTCCGGGTCGGGCCGTGGGAGGGTCGGGGCTGCGTCGCTCAGACGAGGAGCCGCGTCTTGCCGAAGATGGAGCCGAAGAGGAGGCGGCCGTCGTCGTCGAGGTGGACGCCGGCGCCGAGGGTGTTGAATCGCGAGTTCCCGAGCGTCCACGAGCCGACCGACCCACCGGTGGTCCAGTCGAGCGCCTCGATGGTCCACTGGCCGTTGCGGGTGCCGCAGGTGTAGACGAGGTCGGCCCCCTGGCTCACGTACGGCACCGAGTTGGGCGAGCTCACCTCGGTGTTCACCCAGGCCTCTCGCAGCTCCCGGGCCACCGGGTCCCACTCGTACTTGTGGAGGCCGAACGGGGTGTAGCGGTCGTGGTGGCCGAGGAAGAAGCACAGCAGCCGCGACCCCCGCTGGGGCAGCCAGTCGGGTAGCGACGACGGCTCGTTGTTCACCGTCATGGCCCCGTAGCCCGACACCGTGATCGACTGCTCGGTCTGGATGGCCAGCCGTCCGGGGTCGCCCATGTGGGCGGGACCCAGGCCGGCGATGCGGCGGGACGGGGCACCGGGCAGCCGCTCCCAGTCCTCGGGGATGGCGTCGCGCCACAGGAGGGTGATGTTGACGACCGGGTCGCCGTCGCCGATCACCACGAACCGGTCCTCGTCGGGGCCGAAGCCCATCAGCGACGGCGTGGTGCCCGATCCGGTGCCGTTGCCGTTGCGGTACTCGGCGATCCACGCCCCGTCGGCCTCGTCCAGCGAGAGCCGGTCGCCGGTCCACACCACCCGGTGGGTGTGGTCGACCGAGCTCACGTAGATGCCGCCGTCCTCGTCCACGCAGCAGCTGGTGCGGACCCAGCCGTAGCCGGTGTTGCCGCGCTGCTCCTCCATGCGGGCGCAGTGGTCGGCGGCCTCCTCGGCGGCCCGGGGCAGCCGGATGGCCTCGTACGACGAGAAGTCCCGCTCGACGCACACCACCCAGCCGTGGTCGGTGGTGAGCACCAGGCGGCCGTCGAACGTGAGGTTGACGCCGACGAAGGAGCCGTCGATGCCGTCGGGCCGGTCCCAGCGGGCCGTCTCGACGATCGCCGAGTGGCGGTCGCCGGGGACGGCGTCGGCGTAGGCCACGGCGTGGTCACGGCGGCCGAGGAACAGGGTGTGCTCGTGGTCGAGCAGGGCGTAGACGCCGTCGAGGCCCGTGAGGTGGCGCATGGCCAGGTCGGCGGCGTGCAGGATCGCCTCGTCGCCGTCCAGCTCGTCGAGCCCGGCCAGGTCGGCCTCGAGGACGTCGGGGTCCGACTGGGCCATGCCCGGTATGGCGTAGGTGGCGAGTACCTCGAGGGTCTCGGCGTCGAGCTTGGCCAGCTGCTCGCGGCCGTTCGACCAGATCACCCGCCGACCGTCGGGGTAGGGCCCCGTGAGGAGGCTGCCGAAGTGGCCGGGGCCGAGCACGGCGTGCTGGCGCTGGTCGTCGGCGACCACCACGTGCCCGTCGGGACGGGGACCGGTGAGGGCGGTGCTGTCCTGCTGGTCGCAGCGCCCGTGCGCGATCGGGTTCTCGGAGTCGGCGAGGAACGGGTTGCGCGGGCCGGGATGCATGTCGTCGCCTGGGAAATGTCGCCTAGGCGGCGGGGGCGTCGCCCGCCACGCCGACCCGGTGCACGACCCGCCGGCCCTCGAAGTCGAACAGGGCGTAGTGCTGGGTGACCCGGTTGTCCCAGACCACCACGTCGCCTTCGGCCCAGCGGTGCCGGTAGGTGAAGTCGGGGCGCTGGGTGTGCCGGATGAGGAACGGCAGGATGGCCGTCGACTCGTCGGGCGGCAGGTTCACGATCCGCCGGGTGAAGATGTCGTTGACGAACAGCGCCCGTTGCCCGGTCTCGGGGTGGGTGACGACGACGGGGTGGACGGCACCGATGCCGGGGGTGATCTCGTGGTAGGCCCGCCGGTCCTCGAGCAGTGTCTTGAGGCCGTTGGAGAGCTCGTCCCAGGCGGCGCAGCAGTTGGCCCACATGGTGTCGCCGCCGACCTCGGGGTTGACCCGCATGCAGAGCACGGCGGCCTTGGGGATGACGGGCCGGAAGGTCACGTCGGTGTGCCAGCGGTCGGCCTTGTAGCCGCCGGCGCTGTCGAACACGACGATGTCGGGGTGGTCGGGGAGGCTCTCGAGGTGCTCCTCGCCGGGCTCCGGCTCGCCGAAGGCCCGGGCCAGGGCGATGTGCTGCTCGGGCGTCGGGTGGAGGCCGCGCAGAACCAGTACCTGGTGGTCGAGCAGCGCCCGGTCGAGTTCGGCCCGGGCGTCGTCGTCGTGCAGCAGCCGGTCCAGGTCGGGGTCGACGACCTCGGCGGCGATGCGCCCGGAGAGTGGGCGAAGTTCGAGGGTGCGGGTTGCGGGCATGGGGTCTCCTCGGGGGTTCTCAGGAGGCGGTCACCGAAGGCCGGTAGGTCCAGTCGGCGCTGGGCGAGCCGCCGCCGAGCCGCTCGAAGCCGCGCATCAGGTCGCGCACGGCGTCGAGGGCGTCGTCGTCGTGGAGGTCGGCGAACACCAGGCGGTAGCGGTCGAGCAGGTCGGCGAAGACGGCGTCGTGGAAGGCGGCGCCCTCGTCGGTGAGGGCGACGAGGCGGCCCCGGCCGTCGGCGGGGTCGGGGAGGCGCTCGATCCAGCCGGCCTCCTCGAGGCGGCGCAACGTGGCGGTCAGGCCGCCGGAGGTCTGGACGATGAAGCCGGCGATGGCGCTGGGGCTGAGGCGCTCGTCGCGGTGGTGCAGGAGCATGAGGACCTGCATCTCGGCGGGCGTCGTGCCGTGGGCGCGGCTGTGCTCGGCGAGGAACTGCTCGTTGAGGCGCCCGAGTCGGGTCAGGAGCAGGGCGAGGGTGGTGGTGTCCACGCCCAGCAGACTACTCGCCAACTACCTTTCTAGCAAGGCAGAAGTCAGATGGCGCCGGCGGCCCGCTGCCGCAACTCGACCTTCAGGACCTTGCCACTGGCGTTGGTCGGCAGGGCATCCACCACCGCGAACCGGCGAGGCGCCTTGTAGTTGGCCATCTCGGCCCGCGCCCACGCCACCAGGTCGTCCGGGTCCGGCGAGCAGCCGGACGCCGGCACCACGAACGCCATCCCCACCTCGCCGAGCCGTTCGTCGGGCACCCCGACCACCGCCACCTGGGCGATCTCGGGATGCGCCAGCAGCAGGCCCTCGACCTCGGCCGGGTACACGTTGAACCCGCCGTTGATGAACATGTCCTTGAGCCGGTCGGTGATGTCGAGGTAGCCCGCCTCGTCCATCACCCCGATGTCGCCGGTGTGCAGCCAGCCGTCGGCGTCGATCGCCTCGGCGGTCTGCCCGGGGTCGTCGAGGTAGCCCGACATCAGGTTGTAGCCGCGCACCACCACCTCGCCCGGCTCGCCGCGGGGCACCTCGGCGCCGTCGGGTCCGACGACCAGTACCTCGACGTCGTCGATGGCCCGGCCGGAGGTGGCCGAGATCACCTCGGGCGGGTCGTCGTGGCGGCACATCGTGGCGATCCCCGACGCCTCGGTGAGGCCGTAGCCGGTGATCACCGTCTCGAAGCCGAGGGTGTCGCGCATGGCGTGGATCAGCGGCACCGGCACCGGCGCCGCCCCGGTCACCGCCAGGCGCAGCGACGACAGGTCCAGGTCGCCCACGTCGGGGTGGTTGAGGATCGTCTGGTAGATCGCCGGCGGGCCGGGCAGCATCGAGATGCGCTCCTCGGCCACCCGGGCCATCACCGCCGGCACGTCGAACACCGGATGCGGCACCAGCGTCGCCCCCGTCATGAGGCAGGCCAGGATCCCCGAGTTCAGGCCGAAGGCGTGGAAGAAGGGGTTGACCACGAGGTAGCGGTCGTCCCGCCGCAGCCCGATCACGTCGCTCCACGACCGGAACGCCCGGCACACGGCGCCGTGGCGCAGCATGGCGCCCTTCGGCGCGCCCGTGGTGCCCGACGTGAACATGACGTGGCAGCAGTCGTCCGGCCCGACGGCCGCCGAACGGGCCGCCCGATCGGCATCGTCGACGCCAGCGGCCGCCGCCAGGAAGTCGTCCCACGAGGTACACCCCGGCGGGACCGAGCCCCGCAGCACCACCGTCTCCTCGAGGCCGCCGCCCCCGCCCGCCTCGGCCAGCAGCGCCACGTAGTCCGTGTCGAGGAAGTCGGTGACGGTGAACAGCACCTTGGCCGACGTGCGGTCGAGCAGGTCGCCGGCCTCGCGGCCCTTGAACCGGGTGTTGATCGGCACCAGCGTGGCGCCGGCGCAGTGGGCGCCCAGGGCCGCCACCGCCCACTCGGCCACGTTGGGCGCCCAGACGGCGACGCAGTCGCCGGGCTCGACGCCGCGGGCCATCAGGGCCCGGGCGGCCTCGCGGATCCGGTCCCGGTAGGCGGCGTACGACCAGCGCAGGTCGCCGTCCACGAAGGCCTCATGGTCGCCGAAGCGCTCGGCGGCCTCGTCGACGAGGCGGGGGATCGTCGTCTCCGGCACGGCGGCGACCCTACGTGGCGGCTTCCGGGCGTCGCCAGACCAGCGGGATGCCCGGATGGTCGACCACGTCGGCGCCGTCCAGCTCCGGGACGTGGTGGGGCTTGGTCGGGGCGCCGGGCCGGAGCCGGTGCCGGACGCCGTCGCCGCAGTAGCGAACCGAGACCGCGCGACGGCGGGCCGTACTCGACCGGTTGGCGCCGGCCCCGTGGAGCGTGGCGGCGTGGTGCACCACCACGTCCCCCGGCAGCGTGTCGAACCGGACCAGGTCGGGGTGGTCGTCGCCGGGCCGCAGCTCGGGCACCGGCAGGCCCTCGCTGCCGGGCAGGGGCTCGGCGGTGACGAACCAGTTCGGTCGGTAGACGTCGCCGGTGGCGTGGGATCCCCGCAGGTAGGCGACGGCACCGGTCTCGGCCGTGACGGCGTCCAGCGGCACCCACGTCGTGCAGATGCGGTCTCCCTCGAGGTGGAAGTAGCCGAGGTCCTGGTGGATGGCGGTCTCCTCGGCGGTGCCGGGTTCCTTGACCAGCACCGAGTCCTCGTAGAGGTGGATGTGGGTGGCGTCGAGCAGCGCACCGGCGATGGCGGGCAGCGGGGATCGCATGGCGAAGGCGGCCAGGTCCTCGTCGTGGCGCCAGTGGTCGACGCCCGACAGGAAGCGGCCGCCACCGGTGCGGTCGTCGGTCAGCAGGTCCACGCCGAGTCCGGCGGCCAGGTCGGCGCCCATGCTGGTCAGGTCGGTCGTGACCGCGGCGTCGCCGAGCGTGCGCTCGAGGGGGCCGGCCAGGTGGTCCAGCCAGGCGGTCGGGAGGATGCCGGGGAGGTGGACGACGCCGTCACGCCGGAACGACGCGACCTCGTCGGCGGTGACCGGCCGCAGCGGCTCGGCCGGCAGGGGGGAGGGGGCGCCCATGGTCCCGGTCGGAGCCCTACTCCTCCTCGTCGGCTTCGGATTCGTCGCTGGCCTCGTCGGCTTCGGGCTCGTCGGCGGCTTCGGCGGCTTCGGGTTCGTCGGCCGCTTCGGCGGCTTCGGGTTCGTCGGTGGCCTCGGCGTCATCGTCGC
>LUMW01000586.1_pt1 | contig 29301 bp, 34 predicted proteins | sample 729761 | NCBI WGS metagenome assembly LUMW01 (sample SAMN03860302, study PRJNA289734) | marine metagenome | biome: seawater column; feature: ocean; material: water; isolation source: Red Sea water column Station 192 - depth 500m | place: Saudi Arabia: Red Sea | collected 2011-10-15 | depth 500 m
ATCCTCGTGGGCCTCCTCGCCGTGCCGCTCTCGCTGGTCGCCGAGGTGCCGGTGGTCGCCGTCGCGACGGTCTGGGTCGTGGGCGGCTTCGGCATGGGCGTGCTCTCGTCGACCTCGGTGACGGAGGTGCTGCGCCGGTCCGGTCCGGGGGAGGAGGCGGGTCACAGCGCGGCCCTGCAGACCAGCGACTCGGTCGCGGAGTCCGTCGCGCTCGCCCTGGGCGGCACCGTGTTCGCCGCCGCGGTCGTGCACGGCCTGGACGTCGGCGTGCTCGCGGCGTCCGCGGTGCCCGCCGCGTGCGTGGTCGCCGGGCTGCTCGTGCTCGGGCGCGGTTACGAGCGGTGAGCCCCACGCGGCGGTCTCGGTCTCGCCGCGAGGACTGGGGGCCGGACCGAGGAGGGACGCCGATAGGCTGTCGCGCGTGAACACCGCTCCCTCGACCGCCCGACCCCTTAAGGTCGCCCTGCTGGGCTGCGGCGTCGTGGGGTCGGAGGTGGCCCGCCTGCTGACCCGCGACGGCGACGAGCTGGCGCGTCGGATCGGCGCCCCGATCGAGCTCGTCGGCATCGCCGTGCGCCGTCTCGGCCGTGCGCGCGACCTCGACCTCCCGGCCGAGCTGTTCACCACCGACGCGCACGCGCTGGTCGCCCGCGGCGACCTCGACGTCGTCGTGGAGGTCATCGGCGGCATCGAGCCGGCGCGCGAGCTGATCCTCGCCGCCCTGGAGCACGGTGCCTCCGTCGTCACGGCCAACAAGGCGCTCCTCGCCGAGGACGGCGCCCGCCTGTTCGAGGCCGCCGAGAAGGCCGAGCGCGACATCGCGTTCGAGGCGGCGGTGGCCGGCGCCATCCCGATCATCCGCCCGCTCCAGGAGTCGCTGGCGGGTGACGCCGTGCAGCGGGTGCTCGGCATCGTCAACGGGACCACCAACTTCATCCTCGACGCCATGACCACGACGGGCGCCGGCTTCTCCGACGCGCTCGACGAGGCCCAGCGCCTCGGGTACGCGGAGGCCGACCCCACGGCCGACGTCGAGGGCTTCGACGCCGCCGCCAAGGCCGCGATCATCGCGTCGCTCGCGTTCCACACCCGCGTGACCATCGGCGACGTGCACCGCGAGGGCATCACCGACGTCACCGCCGCCGACGTCCGCTCGGCCGACGAGATGGGCTGCGTCGTCAAGCTGCTCGCGATCTGCGAGAAGATCAGCACGCCCGACGGCGATGCCGTGTCGGCTCGCGTCCACCCCGCCATGATCGCGAAGAGCCACCCGCTCGCCAGCGTCCGCGGCGCGTTCAACGCCGTGTTCGTCGAGAGCGAGTCGGCCGGTCAGCTCATGTTCTACGGTCCGGGCGCCGGGGGCGCGCCCACGGCGAGCGCCGTGCTCGGCGACCTCGTCTCGGTCGCCCGTAACCGCCGCCAGGACGTGCACGGACCCGGTGACACCGCGCACGCGGACCTCGACGTGCTCGACGTCGGCCGCGCCCGTACCCGCTACCACGTGTCGATCGACGTCGACGACCGCGCCGGCGTGCTCGCATCGGTCGCCGACGCCTTCGCGCAGTACGACGTGTCGATCAAGACGGTCCGCCAGGAGGGCCACGGCTCCGACGCCCAGCTCGTCATCGTGACGCACGAGGCCGACGACGCCGCGCTCGCCGCGACCGTCGAGGTGGTGCGCGCGCTCGACATGGTGCGCGACGTGTCGTCGGTCATGCGGGTCGAAGGCCTCAACTGATGAAGGAGTTCCGCTGATGGCGCAGCCGTGGCGTGGTGTGCTCGAGGAGTACCGCGAGTGGCTCCCGGTCGACGAGGACACCCCGGTGATCTCGCTGGGCGAGGGCGGCACGCCGCTCGTCCACTCGGCCTGGCTGTCCTCGGTCGTCCAGGGCGACGTCTGGCTCAAGGTCGAGGGTGACAACCCGACGGGCTCCTTCAAGGACCGCGGCATGACGGCGGCCATCTCCGTGGCCGTCGGCGAAGGCGCGAAGGCCGTGGTGTGCGCGTCGACAGGCAACACGTCGGCGTCGATGACCGCCTACGCCGCTCGTGCCGGGCTCACCCCGATCGTGCTCGTCCCGCACGGCAAGATCGCGACCGGCAAGATGGCCCAGGCCGTCATGCACGGCGCGGAGGTCATCCAGGTGCGGGGCGGCTTCGACGAGTGCCTCCAGCTGTCGCGGGCCCTGGCCGACGAGTACCCGGTCGCGCTCGTGAACTCGGTCAACCCGGTGCGGCTCCAGGGCCAGAAGACCGCGGCGTTCGAGATCGTTGACGTCCTCGGCGACGCCCCCGACGTGCACGTGCTCCCGGTCGGCAACGCCGGCAACATCTCCGCCTACTGGATGGGCTACCGCGAGTACGCCGACGCCGGTCTCGCCACGCACCGTCCGCGGATGTGGGGCTTCCAGGCCGCCGGCGCCGCGCCGCTCGTCCGTGGCGAGGCCGTGGCCCGTCCCGAGACGGTCGCCACGGCGATCCGGATCGGCAACCCGGCGTCGTGGCAGCCCGTCGTGGTCGACCAGCCGTTCCGCCGCGGGCCCGTGACGGTCCGCACGCCCGCCAGCAGCGCCAACCTCGGTCCGGGGTTCGACGCCCTCGGGCTCGCGCTCGACGTGCACGACGAGCTGACCGCCGAGGTCGTCCCCGGCGACGGTCTCGAGGTCGTCGTGGAGGGCGAGGCCGCCGACGAGGTGCCGCGCGACGAGCGCCACCTCGTGGTCCGTTCGCTCGACGCCGCCCTCGACCTCATGGGCGTGCGACGTCCGGGGTTGCGGCTCACGTGCCGCAACGTGGTGCCGCACGGGCGGGGGATGGGCTCGTCGTCGGCCGCGATCGTCGGCGGCATCGTGCTCGCGAAGGCACTCGTCGACGGTGTGGAGCCGCTCGACGACCGGGCGACGCTGCAGCTCGCCCAGGACATCGAGGGTCACCCCGACAACGTCGCCGCAGCCCTCCTCGGCGGCCTGACGATCGCGTGGATCGACGGCTTCGCCGCCGAGGCGGTCCGCCTCGACGTCACCGTCCCGCTGACCCTCTTCGTGCCGCCGGAGCCGGTCTCGACCGAGGCCGCGCGCGGCCTGCTCCCCGACGTGGTCAGCCACGCCGACGCCGCGACGAACGCCGGCCGTGCCGCGCTGCTCGTGGCGGCGCTGACGCAGGCGCCCGAGCGGCTCGCGTCGGCCACGGAGGACCTCCTGCACCAGCAGTACCGCGCCGACGTCCTGAACGACGGCCCCTGACCGCGCTCGTCGGGGGCGGATCGAGCGCTCGAGCGCACTGCTAGAGTGACGGACGTCGGTGTGGATCCCGTTCCCCGACACGTGTACGTCCGCCCGCCGTCGGCGGGTGGCCACGGTGCCCCGGTCTTCGCCGGAGGGCCTGTGGCGCCCCCTCCCACCCAGGAAGCATCCTCGTGACCGACACCCCCACTGACCAGTCTGCGTCCCCGTCGGCGGAGCCGGCCTCCGCCGCCCCCGCCAAGCCCGCCCGTCGCTCGGGCGGCGCGCTCGGGGGCAAGGTCCTCGCCGAGCTGCGCGAGATCGCGTCCGGCCTCGGCATCAGCGACGCCGGCAAGCTGCGCAAGGGCGAGCTGATCGACGCCATCAAGGCCGCCCGTGGCGAGAGCGCCCCGAGCGCCGTCCAGGCCGCCCCCGCCGAGCAGGCACCCCAGCAGGTCGAGCCGACCGCGCCGGAGAAGGCCCCGGGCGCGAAGCCCCAGGTCGAGAAGGACGAGAAGCCCCAGGGCGCACCTGCTGCCGAGGAGCAGGCGCGCGAGACCCCGCGCGGCCGCGGACGTCGCGCCCAGGGCGCCCCGTCGCAGGACGGCCAGCCCCAGGACGCCCAGGGCAAGGACGCCCAGGGCAAGGACGAGCAGAACCGCGGCCAGGGCAAGGGCCAGGGCCCGAAGAACGGCAACCAGCGCACCAAGAACGACGGGCAGCGCGACGGCCAGAAGAACGCTGAGCAGCAGAAGAACACCGAGAACCAGAAGAACGGCGACGGTCAGAAGAACGACGACCAGCGCCGCGGCGACCAGCAGCGCAAGGGCGACCAGCAGGACGACGTGCTGGTCCCCGCGGCGGGCATCCTCGACATCCTCGACAACTACGCCTTCGTGCGCACCACCGGCTACCTGCCGAGCGAGAACGACGTGTACGTCTCGCTGTCCATGGTCCGCAAGTGGGGTCTGCGCAAGGGCGACGCGGTCACCGGCCAGGTGCGCCAGCCGCGCGAAGGCGAGCGCAAGGAGAAGTTCAACCCGATGGTGCGGGTCGACACCGTCAACGGGACGCCGCTGGAGGAGGCGCGCGGCCGCATCGAGTTCTCCTCCATGACGCCCGTGCACCCCGAGGAGCGTCTGGTCCTCGAGACCGACCCGACGGTCGTGACCACCCGCCTCATCGACCTGTTCGCGCCCGTGGGCAAGGGACAGCGTCAGCTGGTCGTCTCGGAGCAGCGTGGTGGACGCTCGGCCCTCGTGCGCACCGTCGCCGACGCGCTGACGGCCAACAACCCCGAGTGCCACCTCATGGTCGTCCTGATCGACGAGCGCCCCGAGGAGGTCACGGAGCTGCAGCGCTCGGTCAAGGGCGAGGTCATCGCCTCGACCTTCGACCGTCCGGCCGCCGACCACACGACGGTGGCCGAGCTCGCCATCGAGCGTGCGAAGCGTCTGGTCGAGCTGGGTCACGACGTCGTCGTCCTGCTCGACTCCCTCACGCGGCTCGGCCGGGCCTACCACCAGGCGTCCACGGCCTCGAGCCGGATGGCCGGCGCGGTCGACGCGGCCGCCCTGCACCCGGTCAAGACGTTCTTCGGCGCGGCGCGCAACGCCGAGGACGGCGGCTCGCTGACGATCCTCGCGACGGCGCTGGCGGGCACGTCGTCCGTGGTCTACGAGGCCGTGCTGGAGGAGATCGACGGCGCCGCCAACAGCGTGCTGCGCCTGCAGGTCGACGAGAACCAGCAGGTCTTCCCGGCCGTCGACATCGCCGGCTCGCGCACCAACCACGAGGAGCTGCTGCTCGACGAGCAGGAGCTCGACATCCTCGTCGCCACGCGCCGGGCCCTGGTCGGGCGCAGCCCGCAGCAGGTCCTCGACACGGTCGTCGGGCGGTTGGAGAAGACCGGCAGCAACGCCGAGCTGCTCCTCGCGCTCCAGCGCAGCCCCCTGGCCTGAGCACGCCCCGACGGGCCCGCCGACCACGGTCGGCGGGAAGGTCCTGCTCGTCGTGAACACCGCCACGCAGTGCGGCTTCACCCCGCAGCTGACGGGCCTGGAGGAGCTGTACAGCCGGTACGCCGACCGCGGCCTCGTGGTCCTCGGCTTCCCGTGCGACCAGTTCGGCCACCAGAACCCCGACTCCGACGAGGACACGGCCGCCTTCTGCCAGAAGAACTACGGCGTGAGCTTCCCGATGTTCTCCCAGGTCGACGTCAACGGCGACGACGCGCACCCGCTGTACCGTTGGCTCCGCTCGGAGAAGGGCGGGGTGCTCGGCAGCAAGATCAAGTGGAACTTCACCAAGTTCCTGGTCGACTCCGAGGGCAACGTCGTGAAGCGCTACGGCTCGACGACGAAGCCCGAGAAGATCGCCGACGACGTCGAGGCGCTGCTGCCGGCCTGACCTCGTAGCGCGGCTGCTGCCTGGGGAACAACCGAGGGGCGGTGGCGGTTGTACGAGGTGCCCCTGGCACAATCGATCCCCGGTCCTGGTTCACGGTCCGCACCCGCGGCCCGACCCAGCACCACGAGAGGACACCATGAAGCGCGACATCCACCCCGAGTACGTCGAGACCCAGGTCACCTGCACCTGTGGCAACTCGTTCACCACCCGCAGCACCGCCACGGAGGGCACCCTCCGCGCCGACGTGTGCTCGGCCTGCCACCCGTTCTACACGGGCAAGCAGAAGATCCTCGACACCGGCGGCCGCGTGGCCCGGTTCGAGAAGCGCTACGGCAAGAAGTAGCTCCTCTCCGACGCCGACCCGATCCCTCGCGGACGGGTCGGCGTCGTCGTACGTCCGGGCGCGGTGCGCCGGCGAGACCGTGGGCGCGAGGTAGCAGAGAGGACCAGCATGTTCGAGGCCGTCGAGGCGCTGCTGTCCGAGCACGCCGAGCTCGAGCGACAGATGTCGGACCCTGCGACGCACGCCGACCCGGCGCGGGCCAAGAAGGTCGGGCGCCGCTACGCCGAGCTCGGTGCGGTCGTGCGTACCTACCGCGCCTGGCAGCAGTCCGGTGACGACCTCGAGGCCGCCCGTGAGCTCGAGCTGGTCGAGGACGCGGCCGAGCTGGCCGCCCAGCGCGCGGAGCTGGAGGAGCGGCTGCAGCGGCTGCTCGTGCCGCGCGACCCCGCCGACGACAAGGACGTCATCCTCGAGGTGAAGGGCGGCGAGGGCGGCGAGGAGTCGGCGCTGTTCGCCGGCGACCTGCTGCGCATGTACACGCGCTTCGCCGAGACGAAGGGCTGGCGGGTCGAGATCATCGACGCCACCGAGTCGGCGCTCGGGGGCTTCAAGTCGGTCACGGCCTCGGTGGCGGCGAAGGGCACCCCCGAGCCCGGGCAGGCGCCCTACGCGCTGCTGAAGTTCGAGGGCGGCGTCCACCGCGTGCAGCGTGTCCCCGTCACCGAGTCCCAGGGCCGCATCCACACGTCGGCCGCCGGGGTCCTCGTGCTGCCCGAGGCCGAGGACGTCGACGTCCAGGTCAACGACGCCGACCTGCGCATCGACGTGTTCCGCTCGTCCGGGCCCGGAGGCCAGAGCGTCAACACCACCGACTCGGCCGTGCGCATCACCCATCTCCCGACCGGTCTCGTGGTGAGCTGCCAGAACGAGAAGAGCCAGCTCCAGAACAAGGAGCAGGCGCTGCGCATCCTGCGCTCGCGCCTGCTCGAGGCGGCACAGGCCGCGGCCGACGCCGAGGCGTCCGACGCGCGACGCTCGCAGATCCGCACGGTCGACCGCTCCGAGCGGGTGCGCACCTACAACTTCCCCGAGAACCGCGTCTCCGACCACCGCACCGGGTTCAAGGCCTACAACCTCGACGCCGTCATGGACGGCGCGCTCGACGACGTCATCGGCCGCTGACGGAGGCCGGCGTCGCCTCGCCGCGGGTCGACGCGGAGCTGCTCCTCGCCCACGTCACCGGGACCCCGCGCGGCATGCTGCTCGGCGCACGCCTCCAGGGTCCGCAGCTGCAGGTCTACCGCGACATGGTCGCGGCGCGCGCCCGGCGCGTTCCGCTGCAGCACCTCACCGGCTCTGCCGGCTTCCGCTACGTCGACCTCGAGGTCGGTCCCGGCGTGTTCGTCCCGCGTCCGGAGACCGAGCTGCTGGCGGGCTGGGCGGTCGAGCAGGCGTCGGCCGTGCTGTCCTCGAGTCGCTCGGCACCGCCCGTGGTCGTCGACCTCTGCACCGGGTCCGGCGCAATAGCGCTGTCCGTCGTGCACGAGGTGCCGCGGGCCCAGGTGCACGCCGTCGAGCTCGACGAGCAGGCGTTCGCGTGGGCGGAGCGCAACCTCGGCGACACGGGCGCCGACCTGCGGCTCGGCGACGCGTTCGAGGCCTTCCCCGACCTCGACGGCACCGTCGACGTCGTGGTGTGCAACCCGCCGTACATCCCGCTCGACGCGTGGGAGAGCGTGGCGCCCGAGGCCCGCGACCACGACCCGTCCCTGGCGCTCTGGTCGGGCGACGACGGGCTCGACGCCATGCGCCGCCTGGAGCGCACGGCGTGGCGCCTGCTGCGACCGGGCGGTGTCGTCGGGGCCGAGCACGCCGATGCGCAGGGGGAGTCGGCCCCCGCCGTGTTCGCCGGCCGGTGGGCCGACGTGCGCGACCACGCGGACCTCGCGGACCGGCCGCGGTACGTCACCGCGCGCCGTCCGTGAGCGGCTCGCCGCGCACGAGTCGGGACCTCCGGCGCGGCGCGGAGCGGGATCGATAGGGTCGCGACATGGTCGCCGAGCTCCTGATCCACGGGGCCGCCTTCGCCTTCGGGGTGGGATCGGCGATCCTCCCGGTGTTCCTCAACGCCGAGGTCTACGTCGTCGCCATGGGCGCGACGATGCAGGACTGGATGCTGTTCTGGGGCGTCATGGCGCTGAGCGTCGGCACGGTCGCGGGCAAGGCGCTCGTGTTCGTGCTGATCCGCGGCGGGTCGCAGCGCTTCCGTCGCGAGGCGCGCCGCTCCGAGCCCCGCTACCGGTTCACGGCCTGGCTGCGGCGGGTCGGCGACCTGCTCCTGACCTGGCTCGACCGCCCGGTGCTCGGCGCGGCCACCGTGCTCCTCTCGTCCCTCCTGGCGGTGCCACCGCTCGCGGTGGTGACGATCCTGGCGCCGCTGTCGCGGCAGCGTCTCTGGGTGTTCCTCACGATGGTCTTCCTCGGTCGGACGGCGCAGTTCCTGGCGCTCGCGTTCCTCGTGCACGGGCTCGACCTGCTGGACGCCGTGCACGACCTGTGGTGACCGCTGGGCCCACCCGCGCCCGCTAGGGTGGCCCGGTGAGGTACGACTGCGCCGACGAGGAGATGCGCCGCACCGGCGTCGACGCCGCCCAGGCGGCACTGGAGTCCGGCGAGCTCGCCGTGCTGCCCACCGACACCGTCTACGGCCTGGCCGCCGACGCGTTCTCGCCCGAGGCCGTCCAGCGCCTGCTGGACGCCAAGGGGCGCACGCGCCAGAAGCCGCCACCGGTCCTGGTCGGGGCGCCGACGACGCTCGAGGCCCTGGTCACCGAGGTGCCGGGATGGCTGCGCTCGATGACCACCGAGCTGTGGCCCGGACCCCTCACGGTGGTGTGCCGGCAGCAGCCGTCGCTCACGTGGGACCTGGGGGAGACCCACCACACCGTCGCGGTGCGCATGCCCGACCACCCCGTCGCGCTCGGTCTGCTCAAGCAGACCGGGCCGCTCGCCGTGAGCAGCGCGAACCTGACCGGTGAGCCGGCCGCCACCACGATCGAGGACGCCGAGCGGATGCTGGGCACGTCCGTCAGCGTCTACCTCGACGCCGGTCAGAGCCCCGGGGGCACCGCGTCCACCATCCTCGACGTCACGGGCGCGACGCCCCGCATCCTGCGCGAGGGTCCGATCGGGCTCGACGTGCTCCACCGGTTCAACAACACGGTGGAGCCGCTCGGTGCGTGAGTACCTCGTCGTCTTCGGCGTCGCCCTGGGGGTGACCTACCTCCTCGCCTCGATCGCCAGGACGCTCGCGATGCGCTTCGGAGCCGTCGCCAAGGTGCGTGACCGCGACGTGCACGCGATCCCCACCCCGTACTTCGGGGGCCCCGCCATGCTCGGCGGGCTCGTCTCGGCCTACCTGGTGGCGACCCACCTGCCGTTCCTGTCCCGCAACGAGGACGCCGTCTTCGGCGACGCCCGCGCCGTCATCGTGGGCGGTGCCGTCATCTGCCTCGTCGGCGTGATCGACGACCTCTTCGAGCTCGACGCGCTCAGCAAGTTCGCCGGCCAGGTCATGGCCGGCGTCGTCGTCGTCGCGATGGGCCTGCAGTTCCTCTACCTGCCGCTGTACAACAACTACCTCGGACTCGACAACGCGCAGTCGATCATCTTCACGGTGCTGCTGATCGTCACCACCGCGAACGCCGTCAACTTCGTCGACGGCCTCGACGGGCTGGCCGCCGGCATGGTCGCGATCGGCGCGGTGGCCTTCTTCTCCTACGCCTTCTCCCTCGCGGTCGTGAACGGCGAGGCACGCGCCATCGGCGCCGCGCTGCTCACGGCCGCCCTGGCGGGCGCCTGCCTCGGCATCCTGCCGCACAACTTCTTCCCGGCCCGCATGTTCATCGGCGACTCCGGGTCGATGCTGATCGGCTTCGTGCTCGCGTGCTCCTCGATCAGCCTCACGGGACAGTTCCCGGCCACCAGCCTGTCCGAGGGCGTCGGTGGCGGGGCGGCGAGCTTCCTGCCCGCCCTGCTGCCGCTCTTCCTGCCGTTCGCGATCCTCATCGTGCCGTTCGTCGACCTGGGTCTCGCGGTCGTGCGCCGCACCCGGGCGGGACGGTCGCCGTTCAGCCCCGACAAGATGCACATCCACCACCGGCTGCTCGAGATCGGGCACTCGCACCGTCGTGCCGTGCTGCTCATGTACGCCGCCGCCGGCCTGGTGGCCTTCGGCAGCGTCGTGGTGAGCCTGTTCAGCGGCTGGCAGTCGATCGTCGGGTTCGGCGTGCTGAGCGTGCTCACGGCCGCGGCCGTCTTCGTGCTCCCACGGCTCGAGCAGCGCGTCTGGGACGGCTCGTGAGGTCCGCAGACCGGTCGGCCCTCGGCTCGCAGGCCCTGGCGTACGGGACCGTCGTGGCTCTTGCCGCCGTCGCGGGTCTCGCCGTGCGGGGGACCGCCGGGCTGCTGGGCGCCCTGCTCGCGGGTGTCGTCGTCGCGGTGTTCCTCGGCTCGACGCCCGTCGTCCTGAACCCGGTGGCGCGCTCGAGCCCGGTGCTCTCGCTCCCTGCGGCCGTGCTCTTCTTCCTCGTCAAGGCGTTCGCCGCCATGGCCGTGCTGTTCCTGCTCTTCGACGTCGGGGGAGTGGCCGAGCACGTCGACCGGCGCACCTTCGGGCTCGCCGCAGTGGTGTGCAGCCTGGTCTGGACCGCCTTGGCGCTGTGGTCGTTCCGGCGCCGCCGGGTCCTCACCTATGACCTGGGCGACACCCCGTCGTGACCCCCTGGTAGCCTCACTCATGCGCCGGACCGGATCCGCCCAGCGACCGGGCCCGACGTGAACGATGACGCTGGCCGTACTGCCGGATCGCCGACCTTCGTCGGAATCGACCGCGCCATGAGACAAAGGTGACCGAGTGACCCTCGCCTCGACCAACAAGCCCGAGCTGTTCCTCGTGCTGTCGCTGGTGATCGTCTTCGCCTTCGCCTACGCCACGAGCCGCAAGGCCCAGGTCGTGCCCGGGCGCCTGCAGTTCGCCGGAGAGCTCGTGTACGGGTTCATCCGCAACTCCATCGCGCGCGACAACATCGGCAGCGCCGACTACATGAAGTACGTGCCGTACCTCTTCACGGTCTTCCTCTTCGTGCTGGTCAACAACTTCTACGGCGTCATCCCGGTGATCCAGTTCCCGTCGATGTCGAAGTTCGGCTTCCCCGTCGCGCTGGCCCTGGTCACGTGGCTGATCTACAACGTCGCCGGCATCGGTCGCCACGGCTTCTTCGGCTACCTCAAGCACCAGACGGTCCCGGCCGGCGCCAAGGGCCCGATCCTGATCGCCCTGGTGCCGCTGGAGTTCCTCTCCAACATCATCGTGCGCCCCTTCACGCTGGCGCTGCGTCTCTTCGCGACCATGTTCGCCGGTCACCTGCTGATCCTGCTGTTCTCCCTGGGCGCCGCGTACCTGGTCACGGGCTACGCCAACGCCGCCATCGGCATCCCGGCCGGCGTGCTCTCCTTCGTGCTCGGCATCGGGGTCAGCTTCCTCGACATGCTGATCATGTTCCTGCAGGCCTACGTCTTCACGCTGCTGACCGCGATGTACATCGGCAGCGCGATCGCCGACGAGCACTGAGCTCGGCCGGCTCCATCCGACCACTTCTCGACCCGCACCAGACGCGTCCGCGTCGTCACGAAAGGAAAGAACCGTCATGAATGGTTCCATCGCCACCGTCGGCCTCGGCCTCGCTGCCATCGGCCCGGCCATCGCCGTCGGTCTGATCTTCGCCGCCTACGTCACGGGCGTCGCCCGTCAGCCCGAGGCGCAGGGCCGTCTCCAGGGCATCGCGATCTTCGGCTTCGTCCTCGCGGAGCAGTTCTTCATCATCGCGCTGGCCCTCGCCTTCGTCTTCGGCTACAACTGATCCTCTGCTAAGGGAGATTCACCATGAGCGCGATCCTGGTCGCAGCAGCTGAGGGGGAGGAGCACAACCCCCTGATCCCGGAGCTGCCGGAGATCGTCCTGGGCCTGGTGGTCCTGGGGATCCTCTTCCTCCTGATCCGCAAGTTCGTCGTGCCCAACTTCGAGAAGGCCTTCGCCGAGCGCACGGCCGCGATCGAGGGCGGGATCGAGGAGGCCAAGTCGGCGCAGCAGGAGGCCCAGGCCGCGCTCGAGCAGTACACGGCGCAGCTCGCCGACGCCCGTCACGAGGCCGCTCGCATCCGCGAGGAGGCCAAGGAGCAGGGCGCGCAGATCATTGCCGAGCTCCGGGCCCAGGCCCAGGAGGAGGCTGCCCGCATCACCGCGACCGCGCACGCGCAGGTCGAGGCGGAGCGCTCGCAGGCCCTCGCCCAGCTCAAGTCCGAGGTGGGCTCGCTCGCCACGGACCTCGCCGGGCGCATCGTCGGTGAGTCGCTCGAGGACGAGTCGCGTCAGCGTCGCACCGTCGAGCGCTTCATCACGGAGCTGGAGGGGTCGGCCAACTGATGCGAGGCATCTCCGCGCGGTCCCTCGAGGGGGTCCTGTCCGCCGTCGAGTCGGCCCAGGACTCGGCGGACCTCGGCACGCAGCTGTTCGGCGTCGTGTCCCTGCTGGACGCCAACCCGGCGCTGCGCCGGGTGCTCACCGACCCGTCGACCGAGTCCGACGCCAAGGCGGGTCTCGCGTCCCGTGTGCTCGGCTCGCAGGTCGGTCCGGGCACGGTCGACGTCGTCCGCGCCGCCGCCGCCGCGCGGTGGAACGCCGGTCGTGACCTCGCCGACGCCCTCGAGACCGCCGGCGCCAGCGCCGTGGTCGCGCGGGCCGACGCCGCCGGGTCGCTGGAGCAGCTCGAGACCGAGCTGTTCGAGATCGGACGCGCCGTCGCGGCCGACGTCGAGCTCCGTGGTGTCGTGGCCGACCGGTCCTACCCGGCCCAGGCGAAGGCGACGCTGCTCGCGACGCTGTTCGGCTCCAAGGTCTCCACCGAGGCCCTCGAGCTGGCGCAGCAGGCCGTCGTGGCACGCACCGGCTCGTTCGAGAAGGTGCTCACCGCCTTCGGCGACGTGGCCGCGCAGCGTCGTGACCGCGCCGTCGCCGTCGTGCGGGTCGCCTACGACCTCTCCGACGACGAGCGCACCCGGCTCGCCTCGGCCCTGGCCGCCAAGTACGGCCGCGACGTGCACCTCAACGTCGTCGTCGACCCGAGCGTCGTCGGAGGCATCGCCGTCTCCCTCGGCGGCGAGGTCGTCGACGGCACCATGTCCAGCCGGCTCGAGGCCGCCCGTCGGCGGCTCGCGGGCTGACCCACCCCATTTCTTCCGGCTCCACCCAGCCACCAGACCCACAGAAGGCAGGCAGAAACATGACGGAACTCTCCATCCGTCCCGAGGAGATCCGCGACGCGCTGCAGCAGTTCGTCTCCGAGTACTCCCCGAGCGCCAGCAAGACCGAAGAGGTCGGCATCGTCGCCGAGGCGGCGGACGGCATCGCGCGCGTCGAGGGTCTGCCCTCGGCCATGGCCAACGAGCTGCTCGAGTTCGAGGACGGCACGCTCGGCCTCGCGCTGAACCTCGACGTCCGCGAGATCGGTGTCGTCATCCTGGGTGACTTCGCCGGCATCGAGGAGGGCCAGAAGGTCAAGCGCACCGGCGAGGTGCTGTCCGTGCCCGTGGGCGACGGCTACCTCGGCCGCGTCGTGGACCCGCTGGGCGAGCCCATCGACGGTCTCGGCGAGATCGCCACCGACGGTCGTCGCGCCCTGGAGCTCCAGGCGCCCACCGTCGTGCAGCGCAAGTCGGTGCACGAGCCGCTCATGACCGGCATCAAGGCGATCGACTCGCTGACGCCGATCGGCCGTGGCCAGCGCCAGCTGATCATCGGCGACCGCCAGACCGGCAAGACCGCCATCGCGATCGACACGATCATCAACCAGAAGGAGTTCTGGGAGAGCGGCGACCCGACCAAGCAGGTCCGCTGCATCTACGTCGGCATCGGCCAGAAGGGCTCGACGATCGCCAGCGTGCGTGGCGCCCTCGAGGACGCCGGCGCGCTGGAGTACACGACCATCGTGGCCGCTCCGGCCTCCGACTCCGCAGGCTTCAAGTACCTCGCCCCGTACACCGGCTCGGCCATCGGCCAGCACTGGATGTACCAGGGCAAGCACGTCCTGATCATCTTCGACGACCTGTCGAAGCAGGCCGAGGCCTACCGCGCCGTCTCGCTGCTGCTGCGTCGTCCGCCGGGCCGCGAGGCCTACCCCGGCGACGTCTTCTACCTCCACAGCCGGCTGCTCGAGCGTTGCGCCAAGCTCAACGACGAGCTCGGCGCGGGCTCGATGACGGGTCTGCCCGTCATCGAGACGAAGGCCAACGACGTGTCGGCCTACATCCCGACGAACGTCATCTCGATCACCGACGGCCAGATCTTCCTGCAGTCCGACCTCTTCAACGCCAACCAGCGTCCCGCGGTCGACGTCGGCATCTCGGTGTCCCGATGGAGCAGCAGGTCGTCTCGCTGTGGGCCGGTACCCAGGGCAAGCTCGACCCGGTGCCCGTGGAGGACATCAGCCGCTTCGAGGAGGAGTTCCTCGACTACGTCAAGCGCTCCCACGAGGGCATCTTCTCGGCGATCCGCGAGACCGGGAAGTTCGACGACGACACCGCGTCGTCGCTCGAGTCGGCCTACGAGGCGTTCGTCGAGCAGTTCGAGACCAGCGAGGGCGAGCGCATCTCGGTCGGTCGCGAGGAGTTCGAGGCTCTTGACGACGAGGACGTCGAGCAGGAGCAGATCGTCAAGCAGAAGCGGAGCTGACCCACTATGGCAGCGTCGGTACGAGAGCTACGCGCGAAGATCAGGTCGACCCAGGCGACCAAGAAGATCACGCGCGCCATGGAGCTCATCGCCGCCTCGCGCATCATCAAGGCGCAGCAGCACGCGGCGGCGGCAGCCCCGTACGCGCGTGAGCTGACCCGGGCGGTGTCCGCGGTGGCCACGTTCTCCAACGTCGACCACCCGCTCACCACCGAGAAGGAGAACCCGACGCGCGCCGCGGTGCTCGTGATCACGAGCGACCGCGGGCTCGCGGGGTCGTACTCCTCCAGCGTCCTCAAGGAGGCGGAGCGACTCACCGAGAAGCTGCGCTCCGAGGGCAAGGAGGTCGACTTCTACCTCTCCGGACGCAAGGCGGTCACGTACTTCACGTTCCGTCAGCGCGAGTTCGTCCAGTCCTGGACGGGCTACTCCGACAAGCCCGAGTTCGCCAACGCCCGCGAGATCGGCGACGCGCTGACCTCGCTGTTCGCCGAGGACGAGACCTCCGAGGAGGCGATCGACCCCGCGCGCGCCGTGGACGAGCTGCACATCGTGTTCACGCGCTTCAAGTCGATGCTCACGCAGGAGCCGGACGTCATCCGCCTGCTCCCGCTCGAGGTCGTCGAGGGCACGGAGACGCCGGACGAGTCCGAGCTGCTCCCGCTGTACGAGTTCGAGCCGTCGGCGCACGAGGTGCTCGACGCGCTGCTGCCGAAGTACGTGAACAGCCGCATCTACTACTGCCAGCTGCAGGCAGCGGCCTCTGAGCTCGCTGCCCGCCAGAAGGCCATGAAGTCCGCGACCGACAACGCGCAGGACCTCATCGAGAAGTACACCCGCATCGCCAACCAGGCCCGCCAGGCCGGCATTACCCAGGAGATCAGCGAGATCGTGGGCGGCGCGAACGCGCTCGCCGACGCCACGGCTGGTCAGGAGTGAGAGAGCTATGACTGCCACTGCCGAAGAGAAGACCACCACCACCGGTCGCGTCGCGCGGGTCATCGGACCGGTGCTCGACATCGAGTTCCCCTCGGACGCGATGCCGGAGATCTACAACGCGCTCACGGTCGACACCCAGATCGAGGGTCGCGAGGAGACGCTGACCCTCGAGGTCGCGCAGCACATCGGTGACGGCCTCGTCCGCGCCATCTCGCTGCGTCCGACCGACGGCATCGTCCGCGGCAGCGTCGTCACCGACACCGGTGCGCCGATCTCGGTGCCCGTCGGCGACCAGACGCTGGGCAAGGTGTTCAACACCACCGGACAGGTCATGAACCTCGAGGAGGGTCAGACCTTCGACGTCAACGAGCGCTGGGGCATCCACCGCAAGGCGCCCGCGTTCGACCAGCTCGAGTCCAAGACGCAGATGTTCCAGACCGGCATCAAGGTCATCGACCTGCTGACGCCCTACGTGCTCGGCGGCAAGATCGGCCTGTTCGGCGGTGCCGGCGTCGGCAAGACGGTGCTCATCCAGGAGATGATCGCCCGTGTCGCCAAGGACCACGACGGTGTGTCGGTGTTCGCCGGTGTCGGCGAGCGCACCCGTGAGGGCAACGACCTCATCGCCGAGATGGAGGAGGCGGGCGTCCTCGACAAGGTGGCGCTGGTCTTCGGCCAGATGGACGAGCCGCCGGGAGCGCGTCTGCGCGTGGCGTTGTCCGCGCTGACGATGGCGGAGTACTTCCGCGACGTGCAGAAGCAGGACGTGCTGCTCTTCATCGACAACATCTTCCGGTTCACGCAGGCCGGCTCGGAGGTCTCGACGCTGCTCGGCCGCATGCCGTCCGCGGTGGGCTACCAGCCGACCCTCGCCGACGAGATGGGCGTGCTCCAGGAGCGGATCACCTCGACGCGTGGCCACTCGATCACCTCGCTGCAGGCGATCTACGTGCCCGCCGACGACTACACCGACCCGGCGCCGGCCACCACGTTCGCGCACCTGGACGCCACGACCGAGCTCTCCCGCGAGATCGCGTCGCTCGGCATCTACCCGGCCGTGGACCCGCTGACGTCGACGTCGCGCATCCTCGACCCGCGCTACATCGCCGACGACCACTACCAGACGGCGAACCGCGTCAAGGGCATCCTGCAGCGCAACAAGGAGCTCCAGGACATCATCGCGATCCTCGGTGTCGACGAGCTCAGCGAGGAGGACAAGACGATCGTCTCGCGCGCTCGTCGCATCCAGCGCTTCCTCAGCCAGAACACGTACGTGGCCAAGCAGTTCACCGGCATCGAGGGCTCGACGGTCCCGCTCGACGAGACCATCGACGCCTTCACGAAGATCTGCGACGGCGAGTACGACCACGTGGCCGAGCAGGCCTTCTTCATGTGCGGCGGTCTGGACGACGTCGACGCGAAGTGGGCCGAGATCCAGAAGAACTCCTGATGGCCGACACGTCGCTCCAGGTCGAGCTGGTCGCAGCCGACCGCGTCGTGTGGTCGGGCCAGGCCGACGAGGTCGTCGCGCGCACCGTCGAGGGTGACCTCGGCGTCCTCGTCGGGCACGCCCCGCTGCTGTCGGTCCTCGTGCCCGGCGTGGTGAAGATCAAGGCGGGCACGGAGACCGTGGTCGCTGTCGTCGAGGACGGCTTCCTGTCCGTCGCCGACGACCGCGTCTCCATCCTCAGCGAGGACACGTCGCTGGTCTCCGAGCTCGACCGCGAGCAGGTGCAGGCCGAGCTCGAGCAGGCGCGCTCGGCGGACGACACGGACGCGGTGCTGCGCGCCGAGGCCAAGCTGCGGGGCATCGAGCTCGCCTAGCACCGGACGACTGCCGGAGGAGGGAGGGGCCGGGTGCCCCTGTGGTTGTGGGCCGTGGACCTCGTCCTGGCCGCGATCGCCCTCAGCGTGCTCCTGCTGGCGGTGCTGGTGCTGCGGCGCCGGTACCTGGCGCGCCGGCTCGGTGCGTTCGACCTGAGCATCAACAAGCGCGACGCGGCGTCGGCCCAGGGCTGGACCCTGGGCCTCGCCGTGTACCGGGGCAGCACGCTGGAGTGGTACCGCACGTTCTCGCTGCGGATGCGCCCCGCCTACCGCTTCACGCGCGACGCGATGCTGGTCGACGGCCGGCGCGAGCCGGTCGGGGGAGAGGTGCACGCGATCCACGACGGCCACGTGGTCGTCGCGACCGACAACGGGACCGCCGTGCGTCAGCTGGCGCTGACGCCTGCGGCGCTGACCGGTCTGCTCGCGTGGCTCGAGGCGTCGCCCCCCGGTCGCAGCGTCAGCACGGTCGTCTGACGGCGCGGGACTGGACAGGCCTGGACGATCGGCCCGCCGCGTCGCCCAGGAGGTTGACGTCGCCCCAGGACTAGGCGACGATGACTCACACGAGCCATGCCCGGACGTCCCGGGTTCCCCCGATGGAACAGGTAGCCACCATGAACCGCACCCTCAAGCGCCTCGCGACCTTCGCCTCGGCGGTCGCCGTCCTCCCGCTCTCGATGCCCGCGCAGGCCGACACCGGTACCAAGCCGGCCGCCACCAAGGTCGTCAAGGGCGACAGCACCGGCGGCGCGACCACCCAGCGCGCGATCGACTGGGAGTGAGCCCAGCACCACGCTGACCTGACCGTCGCCCACGTCCCTTCCCCAGGGACGTGGGCGACGGTGCGTCCGGGCGGGTGCAGCGGCAGTTCGGCTCAGCGCTCTCCGCCGGGCACCCACAACACGTCGCCGACCTCGCGGTTGGCGTAGCGGCCGAGGATGAACAGCAGGTCGCTCAGCCGGTTGAGGTAGCGCGCGGTGAGCGGGTTCATCGTCGGACCGTGCACCTCGATGGCGGCCCACGCGGACCGTTCGGCCCGTCGGGTCACGGTGCGCGCCACGTGCAGCGCCGACGCCGAGCGGGTGCCGCCTGGGAGGATGAAGGAGCGCAGCTTCTCGAGGCGCTCGTTGTAGTCGTCGCACCAGTGCTCCAGCCGGTCGACGTAGTCCGGCTCGACACGCAGCGGCGGGTGCTCCGGGTTCTCCACGACCGGGGCGCCGAGGTCGGCGCCGACGTCGAACAGGTCGTTCTGGACGTGACGCACGATCCGCACGACGTCGTCCTCGAGCTCGTCGAACGACAGCGCGAGGCCCAGCTGGCTGTTGGCCTCGTCGACGTCGGCGTAGGCGACCAGTCGCAGGTCGTTCTTCGACGTACGGCTGAAGTCGACGAGGTTCGTCGTGCCGTCGTCTCCGGTGCGGGTGTAGATGCGCGTCAGGTTGACCATGGCCTCACCCTAGGCCGTGGCGCCGGGCCCGGCTGGACGCGAGAGCGACGTCAGAGGCGTGTGAGGTGGGTCGCGTGGCTCACAGAGTCTGCCACGTCACGTTACGGCGCGGTAACCTGACGGTCATGCCTGACAAGTCTGCGCCCGACCGCCCCTGGGTGATGCGCACGTACGCCGGTCACAGCTCCGCGGCGGAGTCCAACGCTCTGTACCGCAAGAACCTCGCGAAGGGCCAGACCGGGCTCTCCGTCGCGTTCGACCTGCCGACCCAGACCGGGTACGACCCCGACCACGTGCTCTCGCGCGGCGAGGTCGGCAAGGTGGGCGTGCCGATCCCGCACCTCGGGACCATGCGCCGGCTGTTCCAGGACATCCCGCTCGGCGAGATGAACACGTCGATGACGATCAACGCCACGGCCATGTGGCTGCTGGCGATGTACCAGGTGGCCGCCGAGGAGCAGGGCGTCGAGCCCGCGCAGCTCGCGGGCACCACGCAGAACGACATCATCAAGGAGTACCTGTCGCGCGGCACGTACGTCTTCGGCCCGGCGCCCTCGCTGCGGCTGACGACCGACATGATCGCCTACACGGTCAACACGATCCCCAAGTGGAACCCGCTCAACATCTGCAGCTACCACCTGCAGGAGGCGGGCGCCACGCCGACGCAGGAGATCGCCTACGCGCTCAGCACGGCCATCGCCGTCCTCGACGCCGTGAAGGACTCCGGGCAGGTCGACGACGCCGACTTTGAGAAGACGGTCGGGCGGATCTCCTTCTTCGTCAACGCCGGGGTGCGCTTCATCGAGGAGACCTGCAAGATGCGGGCCTTCGGCCAGCTGTGGGACGAGATCACCCGGGACCGCTACGGCGTCACCGACCCGAAGATGCGGCGCTTCCGCTACGGCGTGCAGGTCAACTCCCTCGGCCTGACCGAGGCGCAGCCCGAGAACAACGTCCAGCGCATCGTGCTGGAGATGCTCGGCGTCACGCTCAGCAAGAACGCCCGCGCGCGTGCGGTGCAGCTGCCCGCCTGGAACGAGGCGCTCGGACTCCCGCGTCCGTGGGACCAGCAGTGGTCGCTGCGACTGCAGCAGGTGCTCGCCTACGAGTCCGACCTGCTGGAGTACGACGACATCTTCGAGGGCTCGCACGTGATCGAGGCCAAGGTCGCGGAGATCATCGAGGGCGCGAAGGCCGAGATCGACCGCGTGCAGGCCATGGGCGGTGCGGTCGCGGCGGTCGAGTCGGGCTACATGAAGTCCGAGCTCGTCGCCTCCCACGCTGCCCGGAGGGCCCAGATCGAGGCCGGCGAGCTCAAGGTCGTCGGCGTCAACAGCTACACCGAGACCGAGCCGTCGCCGCTGACGTCCGACCTCGACGCGGCCATCATGGTCGCCGACCCGCAGGCCGAGGCGAACGCGATCGCCGACGTCCAGGCGTGGCGCGACCAGCGCGACCAGGCCGAGGTCGACCAGGCCCTCGAGCGGCTGCAGTCCGAGGCCAAGACCGACACCAACCTCATGGAGGCCACGCTGGCGGCCGTACGCGCCGGCGCGACCGTGGGTGAGTGGGCGGGTGCGCTGCGCGAGGTCTTCGGCGAGTACCGGGCGCCCACGGGCGTGTCCGGTGCGGTCGGCGTGGCCGAGGCCGGCGCCGAGCTCACGGCCGTGCGCGAGCGCGTGGCGGCGGGATCATCCCGGACTCCGACGGCCGCCGTCTGGAGGCCGACGGCATCGCCGCGGTCTTCACGCCGAAGGACTTCGGCATGACCGACATCATGAGCCGCATCGTCGACGAGGTCCGCAAGGCCCACGGGCTCGAGGTCTGAGACCGGGACGTGACGAGGCCCCGCACCGTGCGCGGTGCGGGGCCTCGTGCCGTCGTCAGTTGAGGACGCGGAAGTCCTCGGGCAGCCTGCCGCCGGCCTCGACGTCGCGGGCGAGGTCCTGCAGGGCCATGAGGGCGACCGACTGGGTGAACGGTCCGTAGGAGACCCGGGCCACGCCGAGCTCCTGCTGCCGGGCGAGCGGCACCGAGCCCGGGTAGCCGATGGTGGTGAGGCGCTGCGGTCCCCACGCGTCGACCAGGGTGCTGATGTCGTCCTCGGAGAGCGGACCAGGCACGAAGACGACGGGGGCGCCCGCCTCGATGAAGGCCTTCCCGCGCTGGACGGCGTCGGCGATGACCTCGTCGTGCGGACGGTCGCCGGCCTGCGCGACGACGTCGGTGCGGGCATTGAGCACGAACGGGACGCCCTCGGCCTCGCCGGCCCGCACGACGGCCTCGACCGCGGCGACGGCCTCGGCGAGCGGCTTCTGCTGGTCCTCGAGGTTGGCGCCGACCGCCCCGACGCCGATCGCCTTCCGAGCGGTCTCGCCAGGGTCGCCGTAGCCCGCCTCGAGGTCGGCGCTGACGGGGAGGTGGGTGTTCGCGACGATCAGCCCGATCGCGGCGATCATCTCGTCGACGGGGATGTTCTCCCCGTCCTCGTAGCCGTGGGAGGCCGCGATGGAGTGGCTCGCGGTGGCGAGGGCACGGGTGCCCTCGACCTCGGTCACGACGCGGGCGGTGATGGCGTCCCACACGTTGACGACGGTGAGCAGCTCCGGAGCGGTGTGCAGGTCGAGCAGGGTCTGGGCACGGGTCGAGAGGTCCATGGCCCTGACGCTAGGACAGGGGAGCGGGCCCCACCAGCCGAGTCCCGGGAGCTGGACGTCAGGCGGCGCGCAGGCTGGAGCCGGACGACTTCTTGCCCTTCTTCTGGGCCTTCTTCTCGGCCTTCTTCAGGGCTTTCTTCTTCGCCTTCTTCTTGGCCTTCTTCTTCGCTGCCTTCTTGGAGGACTTCTTGTCCTTCTTCTCCAGCGGCAGGACGGTTCCGTCGTCGTCGATGCGCACGAGGCGGCGACGCTTGACGCCGTACCCGTCGGGGAGGGTGCCTTCCTTCAGCATGCGCAGGGGGCAGCGCTTGCACCGCGTCTTGCTGACGCAGCACTTCTTCTTCGGGAGCTTCGACACGAGCGAAACCTAGCACCGCGGCCCCCACGGCGCCGGGTTCCTCACGTGAGGACCCCGGCGCCTGGATCAGCGCTGGAAGTGGTGCAGGTCGGCGAACCCGAGCCAGCGGAAGCCGTGGCGGCGCAGCACGGCGACGACCGGGTCGTTCGCGCCGCGGTAGGTGATGGCGGCGGGCGTGGTGCGCCGCTGCCACGTGCTGTTGGGCGTCCACCCGTAGCCCGACGCGAACGGGTTCTCCCACGGGTTGATGTCGATCGAGTTCCCGTACGCGTGGGGGCTGCGGGTGCCGGGTCGACCGACCACCTGCCGGCAGTTGAAGCCGGAGGTGTTGTCGGCGCGCATGGAGGCGTAGTCGTCGGCGCCGCGCAGGGCACTGCTCCACCCGAACCGGTCGACGCGGTACATCGACCGGATGGGTGCCCGCATGCGGAACAGATCGGTGAACACGGCAGCGGTGGCACGGGCGTGCTGGGCGTGGACGACGATCTCGCCGCGGCGGACGTAGCCGTCGAAGGCCCAGTAGCTGACGCGGACGACGCGCAGCTGGTCGCGGCCCACGGGGCAGCCCGCGTGCCAGCTGCGCCCCCGCATCGAGCGCCACATCGCCGTCGGGATGCGCGAGACCGTGGCGTCAGCACTCACGCGTGGTGCACGCGGCTGGGCGGCCAGGCGGATGCGAGGTCCGGGCGTGCCCTTCGGCAGCCGGATGACGGATCCGGGAGGCCGGTTGTCGACGTAGACCGAGCTGGAGCGGGTGGGCAGCACGGTGCTGGTGCCGAAGGAGCGCACCCGCCAGCGACCGTCGTAGCGGGGCTTGACGAAGGTCGATCCTTTGCCGTTGCGCAGGGTCACGGTGCCGGACCGGACCCACGTGCGGGTGCCGGAGCGGCGGAACTCCACGGCCAGGCGAGCGCTCACGGCACGCCCGTCGACGGTGCGCCACGAGGCGGCCACCTTCGCCTTCCTGTAGTCGGTGACCGCCTTCGGCATCGCGATCCGCGCGGTGCTGGGTGCCGCGGCTCCGACGACGTCGGCCGGCGCGGACGCAGCCACGACCGCACCGGCGTCGACGAGCTCCACGCGCACCGTGGTGCGTCCCGCCGCAGCAGGCACCCTCGCGGTGAACCTGCCGTCGCTCCCGGTGACCACGCTGGTCCCTGCGAGTGCGGTCCACCGGTCGCCCGAGCGTCGAGCGACGCGGAGGGCGCTGGTCGGGCTCGCACCGTCGACCCGACCGGCCAGCGCCGCGGTGGTGCGGGCCCAGACCCGCACCGTGGTCACGTCGAGCGTGACGGTGGGGCTCGGCGTCGTGGGTGGTGGATCGGTCGGCTCCGGCTCGACGGGGTCGGGCTCGGTGGTCGGCTCCGGTGTCGGGTCGGGGGACGGCTCGGCCGCCGTGCTGGCCCGCGCCGCCGCGGTGGGCGTGACGAGGACGGTCGTGAGGAGGATCACCAGGAACCGGCGCATGCCTCACCGTAGGACCGCTCCCGCCAGAACGCGCGTCGAGGAGCGGGGCGGCCGTCGGTCGCCTCGTCCACTGAGGCAATACCCTCCAGGGATGGTCGTGCCAACAGGAGACGAGAGTGCTGTCTGGGCGCGCGCCTTCCCTGCCCGTCTGGCCGACGATGTCGCGGTCGTCGTCGCTGCGCTCTCGGCCGCCTCGCACGGAACCTCGGCTCACACGATCGATTCGCCACGGCGTCCTCGTGGGATCGTGGTGGACGGAGAGGTCGTGGAGATCCCTGCTCGGCAGTATCACGGGGGCATGGACGCTCCAGACCGCGCCCGGCTCACGTCCACGCAGCTCGGTGTCGCAGCATGCATACACTCACGCCACCACGACGGCCGCGAGCGTCAGGCGTGGCTCCCGTCGCTGCTCACCTTCGACGAGCCGTGCGCCTCGCCCTTCATCGTCCAGCTCCTCGGCGAGTACGTCGTCGAGATCGTCACCGAGATCGAGTCGACGCTCAGGTCGGGAAGTACTGCAGCGTCGACGATCGAGAGGCTGGTGGCGTTCATGGAGGAGAACGCTCCGTTCGTGGCGCGCACGCGTGACCGCGCTCGAAGCTACTGGTGGAAGTACCACACGTACGCCTACGCGACGTTCGCTGACTACCCGGCGGCGAGGGCGCTCGACCTTCTCGCGGGCCGCGTGCTTGGCGTCTCGTCCGAGAAGAGGCGCACCTAGGGTTCGTCATGCCACGCGGTGCGTCGTAGTCGACCACGACGCACTGGATACCGCTGTCTCTGCGAGCCGGGCGGGACTGCCGGTTGACCTCCTGGGCGGCGAAGACGTCGTGCACAGAGCCGCTCTGGGTCGCGGTCCGCGTGGTCCGGGTAGCGTCAGCTTCTCGACGCCTCAGATGCAGTCGTCGACCGTCGCGTCGAGCATCATGCCTTCCATGCGTCGACCCACACCTGCTCGGGTGAGTCGAGGTCGTCGGACTTCAGCGCGACTCGGATGCCGGTCGACGTGGGGAACCCCTCCGCGACCGTGTTCTCGTCCGCATCCCCGATCCACAGTCGCCCCGTCGGGGTGGCGAGCCAGCCCTCGAAGACGATCGTGCATCCGTCGTCGACGTCAGGCGGGTCGGACCACAGCCGAACGGTGACGGTCGCTTCGGCCCACTCGAAGTCCCCTTCGAACGACTCGATGTCCTGCGCGTGGCGAACGGGCACGATGATCCCCTTCTCGTTCGCCGACACCCCACCGCTGGGATCGACGTCCGGTATATCTCCTCCGAGGTCGGGGTCGGACACGATCGCGATGCCCCAGTGCCATGGGCGAGTGACGTCGACCGTGGCAAGGGGTTGCATGGCATGGAGCCTAGAAGAGGCGCAGCGAGGGATCGTCGATGCCGCGCAGTGCGTCGTAGTCGACGACGACGCACTGGATGCCGCGGTCCTCGGCGAGGGTGCGGGCCTGCGGCTTGATCTCCTGCGCGGCGAAGATGCCCCGGACGGGCCGCAGCTGCGGGTCGCGGTTCATGAGCTCCAGGTAGCGCGTCAGCTGCTCGACGCCGTCGATCTCGCCGCGCCGCTTGATCTCCACGGCGACCGAGGCGCCCGCGTCGTCGCGGCACAGCAGGTCGACCGGACCGATCGCCGTCATGTACTCACGGCGCACGAGCGTCATGCCGACGCCGAGCGTGGTGGTGTGCTCGGCGAGCAGCTCCTGCAGGTGCTTCTCGACACCGTCCTTGCGCAGCCCCGGATCCACGCCGAGGTCGTGCTGGGAGTCGTGCAGCACCTCATCGACGAGGATGCGCAGCGTGTCGTCGGTCTTGCCTGCCTGCACGGTCCACTCGACCCGGCCGTCCTCGGCCGTGCCCTCCTTGAGGGTGCACGGCGGGCTCATCCAGTTCAGCGGCTTGTACGACCCGCCGTCGGAGTGCACGAGCACCGAGCCGTCCGCCTTCACCATGATCACCCGGGTGGCCATGGGCAGGTGGGCCGTGAGCCGCCCGGCGTAGTCGACCTGGCAGCGCGCGACGAGGAGACGCACTACTGCTGCCGGACCAGCGTGCCGAGACGGAACACGAGAGTCCCGTCCTTCACGGTGCCGCGATCGGTGTTGCCGTCGGCGCCCATCAGCTGCACGACGCCGTCGGAGACCTCGTAGTCGCCCGTGCGGAACTTCGGCACGCCCTGGAAGTCCTCGGTGAACGTGCCGTCCGCGGAGAAGGTGACGGTCCAGTCCTTCGCGTCGTCGCGCCAGGTGCCCGCCAGGTCGGCCGCGGTGGCCGGGTTCTCGGTCGGCGCGGCCGACGAAGGCGACGCCGAGGGTGCGGATGAGGATGCGCTGGGGGAGGGCGAGGAGCCCTCCGGCGTGCCCGGGCCGTCGTCCGTCCCGCAGGCCGCGACGGTCACGAGGACGAGGGCGGCGACCCCCGTGGCGCGGCTCATACGTCGATTCATAGGACAGTCCTCCCGTAGATCCTGATCGGACGCTAGTGTGTCACGACCCCGTAGTTACCTAGGAGTAGGCATGCAGGAGATCGTGGACCGTCTGACGGCCGACGACCGTGGCGCGCAGATCGCCCGGACACTGGTGTACCCGTACCTCAACCACGCCGCCTCGATGTACGAGAGCGGCTACGCGACGAAGGACGACATCGACGCCTCGATGCGGTTCGGGTGCGGCTACCCGGTCGGACCCCTGGCGCTCGTCGACGCGCTCGGTGCCGCGACCGTCGTGGAGGGTCTGCGCGAGCAGCATGCCTCCACCGGCGACCCGCTGCACGATCCCGCGCCGGTCCTCGTCAAGCTCGCCGAGGCCGGTTCGACCTTCGAGTCCGCCGCCGCGGACGGCGGAGCCACCCCGGCCCCGCAGAAGCACCACCCCGTCGGCAAGGTCGGCGTCGTCGGCACCGGCACCATGGCCTCCGGCATCGTCGAGGTCTTCGCCAAGGCCGGTCACGAGGTCGTCTTCGTCGGCCGCACCGACGACAAGGTCGCGGCGGTCCAGGCCCGCATCGAGAAGAACCTCGACCGCGCCATCGCCAAGGGTCGTCTCACCGAGGACGAGAAGTCCGACGTGATCGGTCGCCTCACCGCCGCGACCGACCGCCACGCGCTCGACGACGTCGACATCGTCGTCGAGGCGATCGCCGAGGACATCGACGTCAAGCTCGAGCTCTTCCGCGACCTCGACCGGATCACGAAGCCAGGTGCCATCCTCGCCACGACGACGTCGTCGCTGTCGATCGGGACGTGCGCCGAGGCCACGTCGCGCCCGCAGGACGTCGTCGGCATGCACTTCTTCAACCCGGCGCCCGTCATGAAGCTGGTCGAGGTCGTCTCGGCCGACAGCACGTCGCCCGAGGTCGCCGAGACGGTGAAGGCCCTGTGCCTCGACGTCGCCAAGCACCCGGTGTCCTGCGGCGACCGCGCGGGCTTCATCGTCAACGCCCTGCTGTTCCCGTACCTGAACGACGCCGTGAAGCTGCACGAGGCCGGCGGCGGCAGCCTCGAGGAGATCGACACGGCGCTCAAGGAGACCAAGCTGCCGATGGGTCCGTTCGAGCTCCTCGACGTCGTCGGCAACGACGTCTCGCTGGCCATCGAGCAGACGCTGGTGAGCACCTTCGGCCACGACGGGTGGACGCCCGCGCCCACCCTCGAGCGTCTCGTCGCCGAGGGCAAGCTCGGTCGCAAGACCGGCGAGGGCTTCCACACCTACTGAGCACCATCGCGTGAGCAGGGGCGTCCGGGTCTCCCGGGCGCCCCTGACCGCGTTCGGGCAGGTCCACTGAACGGACCGTCGGGTAACTCCGCTCGACACCAGTCGTTGATGCTCTCGCGACGGTCATCGGATCGACGCGGACGAACGACGGGAGCACCCGTGACGACGATCGACCTGGCGAGGCGCGGCAGCCACCTCGTGCGCAGCTCGGTGCTGTCGTTCGTCGTCTCCTTCGTGCCCGCCGTGGTCGTCGCGGAGGAGGTGGTGGGCCCGCCCTCGGAGCCCGACCACCAGCAGGTCGTGCTCTGCGACCACGGTCCCTGCGACGCCGACCGACCGTCGTCGGCGGCTGCGGCCATGGTCGACCAGCTCGTGGGGCAGGGCCTGCGGTGCACCGTGCGACCCCGACTCACGGACACCGTGGTCGTGGAGTGGTTGAGCGGAGAGGCGGCCGTGCTGCCGTTCGACGACGCGCTCGACGTCGCAGCGCACCGGCGGGGCTGGTTGCGCTCGTACTGCGTGCCCGACGCCGCCCGGTAGTCTCGCGCGGGTGTCCCGTCGACGTCCGCCCCGCCGTCCCCGCGGGCCTGCGTCAGCCTCGGCGCCACCGCCGGTGGAGAGCAAGCGCGACGGTGACTGGCACGTCCGTCGTGTGACTGGTTCGAGCGCGCGCAGCACCTACACGTGTCCCGCCTGCCACCGACCTATCCCGCCCGCGACGCCCCACGTGGTGGTGTGGCCCGTGCAGAAGGCGCTGCTCAGCGCGGACGCCGTCGACGAGCGTCGGCACTGGCACACCGCGTGCTGGACGCGCCAGCCCTAGGGCCTCAGGGTCCCAGGGGAGGACGATGCGGCGGGGCTCGCCGGCAGCTCACCCGGCTGCCGGGGTGCGGGGCTCCTCGCCGGTCTCGTCCGCCGTCGCGTCGTCCGCAGCGGCGTCCGACGCCGCAGCAGGTGCCGGCGCGGCGGCGACGGCGTCGCCGGCGAACGAGGCGACGATGTCGCGCAGCTGACCCATCTGGGCGAGGATGCCCTCGCGGCGACGCTGCAGCTCGTCCACCTCGGCGCGCAGGGCGCGCGTCTCGCGCTCGACGTCGGTCGTGGCGGCCGCTCGCTGGTGCTCGGCGTCCGCGCGCGCGTTGGCGACCAGCGACGCGGCCTCCTTGCGGGCGTTCTCGATGATGCCGGCCGCCTCGGCAGCAGCCGACTCCTTCGCCGCGTTCGCCTTGGCCATGAGCCCGCGTGCCCGCTCGTCGGCCGCAGCGGCACGGGTCTCGGCGTCGGTGACGAGCTTCGCGGTCTGCTCGGTGGCGGCGGCGTGGTTCTCGGAGGCCTCGCGCGCGAGCCGCTCCTTCTCCACGGCCAGGACGCGGCGAGCCTCGGTGACCTCGCGGTCGGCTGCGGCGCGGGCCTGCTCGACCTCGCGCGTCGCGCCGAGACGCATGTTCTGGGCGTCCTGCTCGGCGGCGAGACGGATCTGTGCGGCCTCACGGTCGGCCTGGGCGCGCACGTCGTCGGCGTGCGCCGCAGCCTCGGCGCGTCCGGCCTCGGCCTCGGTGAGGACCTCGCGACGCTTCTCCTCGATCTCCACGACGGCCCGGCCGCGGGTCTCCTCGGCCTCCTTCGCGGCGACCGTCCGGACGAGGGTGGCCTCCTCCTCGGCGATCTTCAGCGTCTCCTCGGCCTCGCGGCGGGCGCGGCTGCGGATCTCCTCGGCCTCCTGCTCGGCGAGCTGCAGCAGCTGGGCGGCGTGACCGCCCAGGCCTGCGTAGGAGGGCCGCTCGATCGACTCGACCCGCTCGCGCAGCTGCTCGACGATGTCGTGCAGCTCGTCGTTCTCCTCCTGCAGCGCCTGGACCGCGGCTGCGGCCTTCTGCAGCTCGGCGGTCTGGGTGCGGACCCAGGCGTCGACCGCGTCGCTGTCGTAGCCGCCGCGACGGGCGAGGGGGAACGCAGCCTCGGCGGACTTGCGCGCCGCGTCGAAGATGGACAAACCGGACTGCTCTTCGGCCATGCCGCTGTGCTCCCTGTCGGTTCGGGGGGGGGTGTGCTGGAGGTCGTGCTGGGACGCCGGTGGGCGCGGCGTGCGCTGCTGCGCCGGCCGCGGTGTGCGACGTCGTCCACCATACCCAGGCGGGGCGACGACGCAGTGACGACGCGGGCGCGTGCCGGACGTCCGTGCTG
>LUMW01000364.1_pt1 | contig 29075 bp, 35 predicted proteins | sample 729761 | NCBI WGS metagenome assembly LUMW01 (sample SAMN03860302, study PRJNA289734) | marine metagenome | biome: seawater column; feature: ocean; material: water; isolation source: Red Sea water column Station 192 - depth 500m | place: Saudi Arabia: Red Sea | collected 2011-10-15 | depth 500 m
GTGGCATCTACAGGAGCAGCAAGGGGTAAACTTGTAGCTGCAGGAATTAAAATTGCTGAACATGCAACAATACCTGGAATTCCAGGTGTTCTCTTAAACGAGGGAATGGTTAGGGGCCAAGATGTGATTGTTCTGCTTGTTGGTTCTGAGAATAATAATCCTGACCTGAGAGCTACTTCTAACCTATGTGATAGTTTAGTAAAATTGATACCTCGAATATCAAATAATCTATCTTTATTGGAAAAAGAAGTAAAACAAATTGAAGAAGGTATAAAACAAGCAGAAACAGAAAGCCGAGATCTAAGTGAAAGTATGTATCGGTAAAACAATGTTTGGTTATATTCAGAAATCTAAAGCGCAATAGTAAAAAATCTATCTCTAAAGTTTTTTTATGTCAATTTCAATTTTTGACACAGGACGTTTTCGACCGTCCTTGGATTCTAATAAATCAGAAGATATACGAACGTCGCTAATCTCATAACCAACATCTTTCATTCGTTTTACAATCATTTGAGAAGCATCAATCGCCTGAGTAATACGTTTCCCACGTCCTGCTATTGTGACAATTGGTAAAGATGCAAGTTTCCCCAGGATTGCAGACACATATGACATAATTGGTTTTGTTCCCATAATAATCAGGTCATGTACTTGTTCTGGACGTTCTGGTTCAGTCTCTGTCTGTGGTTCAGTCTCTGTCTGTGGTTCAGTCTCTGCCTGTGGTTCAGTCTCTGCCTGTGGTTCAAAAAGTTGTTCCTCTTTAGAGCTTTCTATCTCATGGGTTTTTTTAAATTCAGAAAGAATTTCTTCTGCATCACTACTTTCATTTTCTGCATTCATTGATTATATTATCATGATGTCTAGATTATAGGTTTTATTTCATCTTTCAGGAACAAATAATCACTGTCGATTCAAATTTTCTTTTTCTATATATTCTTCTAGAATTTTTTCAATATTCTCTTTATTTGATGCTTTAACTTTTGAAATAATTTCTTCTTCTTCAATTTCATAACAGTTTAAAATTTCACTATGATCTTTGTATATAATAAAAATTTTATTTTGAAAGATGCAATGGTAGATAGTTTCGGGTTTCATTTGTTCAGGTTTTATCTTAATACCGTCCTTTTCAACCGATAATGGATATGACATGATTAACTCTTGATAATACTCAATAATTGTCTTTTTCGATATTGTAATATTCCTTTTAATATAATTTAGTATATGAAAGAACGTATAATACTTCATGTGGATTTTGATTATTTTTATGCCCAGTGTGAGGAAGTGAGAAATCATGACCTTAAAGCTAAACCAGTAGTGGTGTGCATGTTCTCAGACAGAGGTAATGATAGTGGTGCTATTGCCACTGCAAATTATACAGCAAGGGAATTTGGCGTTAAATCTGGTATGCCAATCAAATTTGCAAAACAAAAACTGAAGGATAGAGATGATTCAATATTTTTGCCTCCGGATTTTGAATATTACTCAGATATGTCTGAAAAGTCTATGAACATAATCAAGGAGTTTGCAAATATCTTTGAGTATGTTGGGAGGGATGAAGCATATCTTGATGTCTCAGAGAAAACTGAGTGTAATTTTATAAGAGCAAGTCACATTGCCCAACAGATAAAAAATTTAGTTAGAGAAAGCACGCAACTAACGTGTTCTGTTGGGGTCTCGCCCAATAAGTTGCTATCAAAAATTGCATCGGATTACAAAAAGCCAGATGGACTTACTGTTATAACTCCGGATAAAATTTCTGCATTTATCCAAACTTTGAAGATAAGAGATATTCCCGGTATTGGAAAAAAAACAGAAGAGAAATTGGCTGAGCAGGGAATAAAAACTACTTTACAAGCAAAAGATCTGGATATTTTCACGTTAAACAAAATGTTTGGAAGGAAAACTGGTACGTACATATTCAATGCAGTAAGGGGTATTTATGATGAACCAGTAGCCCCAAGGGCACCAACTATTCAAATAAGCAAAATTACTACGTTAAAAAAAGATTCGAATGATTATACTTTTTTAGAGGAAAGCCTACTTGAATTATGTAATCAATTACATGTTGTAATTCTGAAGAAAAATAAGGCATTCAAATCAGTTGGAGTACAATTCACACAAACTGATCTCTCGAACAAGACAAAATCAAAGATGCTAAGAAATTCCACTTCTAGTTTAGATGAACTACAAAAAACTTCAAAGCAATTACTTCATGATGCACTGGAAAATCAATCAATGTTGGTAAGAAGACTTGGGATTAAAGTGTCTGAGCTGTCAGAGTTAGAAGGCCAAAGTAATATAACAAATTATTTTTGAAGTGACGCTTCTTTTTTCTTCATTCGCTTTGTTTCAATTACAGTTACAACGAGTAAAAATGCAAACAACCAAGGCAAGAACATTATTTCCCCGGCAACAGAATGATATTCCTCAAATTCTACTGGATTTGTTGAAACCTTCAAAGCAAATACTGATAATGAAAATATTCTAATCAGATTGATAACAATAGTGCCTATTATTCCTAGGCCAAAATACATGATCTTTCTATTTTGTTTTATATTCATCTTAAGCAAAAATGCCATCATTACAAGCGAATAGATAACTACGCTATGCACACCAGCTGATGGCCAAAAAACTTGTAAGGCGAATGGACCATGATCACCCCGTAAAAACATAAGATTGTCCCTTGCAGTGGCTGTTCCAAGCTCAAATGCATTAATTACCCAAACATTTGTTTGCACTAAATGTGGTACAAAGTACTGTAACGGACCCAACGTATCGTATGGAAAAAATGCATCAAGGGATAAGATTATTGCACTGCCTCCAAGAAAAACTGGTCCAGCAATAACTATTCTAATCCATTTCTTACCAAACATAAGAATAGATGCGGATATAGCAAAGATTGTAATCACAAGAAAATCCCAAAACCATTCCCAGGAGTATATTAGTTGAACGTTGAATGCAGGTGCAGCGTTAATTATGTAATCGTGTAATCCAAAATCTAATAACACAAAGTAAATTATTGTAGCAATAGCTAAAGGAATTCCAAAAATAAGACGTGTTCTTGAAACAATAAATTTTATCCCAATTATCTCAGCTACGATAAATGCAAGTCCAAACAGAAATCCCCCACGGCCCTGATTCCAACTCATACTGAAGGAATCTGGATATACAGCTAGTACAAATAGAATAGGGCTTGCAATTAGTAACATGGATAAAATTGTGTTTTTATGCATCACTCTAAATCAAAAAAAAGTTCAATAAAACGCTATAGAAATGGCCTGTATTGTAGTATTAGAAAAATTCTGTGATTGATTTTTGCTTTAGCATTTTAAGTAATCCGCCCCTAGAAAGCCACTCGGATTTGCTTATGCTCATCCTTTTTGATGCAAAGTTAACACTATCACCAAAATTTTCCGCAATGTATGGTTCTTTTTTCATTGCTGCACGTACTGCTTCTCTAATTTGCCAAACACCAACCGGAACAGCATATTCTGGTCTGATTTCACGTAATACAAGAACAGCAGCTTGAAGTTTTTTCTGCACAAGATATTCAGCTACACCAAGTTTAGCTGCAAAATAAGCACCCGCTATGACAGGTGGATGATCAATACCTCTTGCGTCCTCGCTGTCAAAACCAAAGCCCACTTTGTTTTCATCATGCCATGCTTCTTGCATTTCAAAAAGCCAACGATGCGGAAATAAAATAACTGAAAACATATTTCCAAGATGATCATGAGAAAATACACGGCAAGAGTCAATGAGATCAAATTCAAGTATTTCAGAAACAAGTGATTTTGATATTATGTTGTCGGTAGCCGTGATACTCCATTTTGTTGGAACTAATTTTCTTTTTTTTCCAAGCATTCCAATGCTGAAACACATTTGGATTTTTGAAATATCAATTCCCTGATTGTATAATGTTAATACAGCATCCTGTGCCTTTAGATCGTGATCATAATAAACGCGCTCTATTGACTTGTCAGATCTTGTGCCAAAAAATTTAGCAGATTTGATATCGCCAACTGGCCCAAAAGGCGCACTTTCTCCATCGATAGTTGTTACAGGTAAAGTAGTTTTGTGGAATTGTAGATCAGTGTCTATTGAATGTGAAGACATTGCAACTTCATGAAGGTTTTCAATAAATCGACCTTGTGTATTTTGAATAGGTAACTTCTCTATTCCTCTAACCAGACTTAGCCTAAAGTTTACAATGTCTTCTAAAGTTTTTCCAAGCCAAAGCTCTGGACTGTCAAGCAATGTGGTATCTCCATGAATTGGAGGTACCATTGGACCCACACCCACCTTTGGATATCCATACGAACCGACAAAAATAGATGGTGGACTGGAACCGCTAATAGAATCGGAACTGAAAAGGTTTCCGTATCTAGATAGATATTCTTGCCAGTTATTTTCAATTGCCTTTCTTATCTCAGAACTTGAAGAATTAGATTGTGATTTCATAACATATGAAAAATATTATTAGAATTATCTTCTTTGGTGGGAAAGATATTGACTAGGAATTTAGATTTTACAATAAATACTATCACCAACAACATCAAAGATAAATCAGGCTTTTGTAAAACAAAATTGTATGATTATAGTAGACTGTAAAGATGTTGAACCTATACTAAATGAACTTGCAATATATGTTTCAGACCAAGTAGCAGCAGTTCCGGCACTTAAAGCACACCAGTTTGTACTTTCACCTATTGAGGATGATGAACAAATTAACCAATCTGAGGTCATCACATCAATTAAGGAATTTTTGGAATCAATAGGAGAAAAACAAAGCTTTGGTGTAATCTCAAATTCTAACAAGATTATGATCAAATCAATTCTTGGCAAGAAGATTGAGCGTGAGCCAAAGCCCACTCAACAAATGTTTTCATGCTCACACTGTGGTCATGTGACTAGATATGAAGTTGAGCACAACAACCATGTTAGAATTCATTATCTATAGCAGAAATTGTATATTTTTCTAAAAAACGGCAAAAAATACTCTTTATATCAATAAATATGACACATAATTTGTGTCTGAAATAAAAGATTCACAGCGAGGATATTTTTGTGATGAATGTAATGCCACATTTTTTACCCAAGAGGGTCTTGAAACACATTCTCAGAGGCAGCATGGTGTTTGTTGTGAAACGTGCCCCATCGACTCTTTTGTTGAAAAAGTTGCCAGTCTATTTAGGCACAAATAACACTTGATTTCATATCGAAAAAGGTTTTTAATTCTGACGTAAAAACTAAGGTAAATTGGGATTGGATAAAAGAATTGCAATTATAATTGTATTTGCTGTTTTAGTTTCAGTTGTAGCTATTGCGTATTCATCATATTATGAGAGGATAATCACAATGCAAGAACACAGAATGAATGTGTCAGGACCTGCACCAATAAATCTTACAAATGGATCACCTGTACTTGGTTCACCAAGTGCGCCAATTACAATAGTAGAATTTGGTGATTATCAATGTGAAGCATGCTACCATTGGTTTCACAATACTAGAGCTGACATAATTGATAACTACGTCGAAACTGGAAAAGCAAATCTAGTGTTTATAGACCTACCATTTTTAGGACGTGATTCTATTACTGCAGCACAAGCAACTTACTGTGCAGACGATCAAGGAAAATACTGGGAATATCATGAAACACTTTACAGCTTTCAAGAAGCAATTGACAACGGTTGGGCTAGTAAAGACAGACTTGTTTCATTTGCATTTAATTTGGATATGAATACGGATCAGTTCAGTGAATGTATGGACTCAACAAAATATGCTAAACGTGTTAAAGCAAATTATGATGAAAGCCAAAGGTTTGGGGCTGAGGCAACACCAACATTCCTTATAATTTCTCCCGATGGAAAGATGAAGAAAATTACTAGTGCACAACCATACTCTGTTTTTTCAAAAGTAATAGAACCAATGCTTTAGATTAAAAAACATAAGCTTGTGTTTTCAAGTACCGCATATACAATTCTGGTAGGACTGGTTTTTTGTTATGCTAATACCGCTGTTAATGTTATCAGAATTTATTTTTGTCGAGCCGTTCTTTACATTTCATATACAATATGGGCGGGCGTTTGGATTTATGCTAATTCTTGATGTCTCTGTAATGTCAGCAATTATTATTCCCATGAATATTTACAAAATTAGGACATTGCAAAAAAGTGCATCCAAAATTGGAGGTGGTGTTTTGGGGTCCATTTGGGTTTGTACTAATATCTACATTTGGAGCTGCTGGCACAGATCCGCGTTTCTGTCAAATTATGAAATTCTTCACCGCCTTGGATCAGTTGGGATTTTATGCCTTGTTTACATACTACAACAAAGTCCATTTCGTCCGAATGCAAGATTAACTAACTAACATGACAAATTTTGATAACCCCCTACCATATGCAAAAGTTTTTTTTATTATAATCAGAAATGACAAAAATCTATATTCCAATCAGACCAAGCAGACGAGCTCAAGAAACTGAAGAAGAAGAAGAAGATTAAATCCGTTTGAAAACCAGTTGAATAATCACTTTTAGATTTTATGGCACATTAATTGCTAATTTCCTATAATTTTGAAAAATTCTGTTTCAATAGGAATAATATGCAGCTACGATCGAGGTTTTTGTAATTATGCGAAACCTTAGGATTTTATCATTTTTTGTCTTTGTAGCTATTTTCTCCTTAACATTTGCACTTGCCTCTGAAGTTCAGCTAACAGAAGATGAAGTTACAGAAATTATCGAGGAATTTGATGAAATAACAGAAGGAATAGACGGAGCAGGAATATTCATCCACAATGTATCACTTGCACTCCCAATGTTTATCCCTGGATTTGGCATATTTTGGGGACTCTTTGCTGCATTTTCAACTGGAGTTGCATTTTCTGCAATGAAAAGTGCAATTCCTTTGTTAGATCAAATTCCATCATTGAGCATTTTGTTCATGTCACCATTTGGCTTGATGGAACTTACGGCATATTCTATTGCAATGTCTAGAAGCTACATACTAATACACAAAATAATTAAAAAAATGTCAATTCGTCCTGACATTCGGGTTATTTGTCTTGAGGTGGCAATTTTAGTAGCCCTGCTTTTAGCTGGAGGATTCCTAGAATACTTTATGATTGAAAGCATGTCTGGATTTGATTCAGGCATGATAGATTGAATTTAATGTAACTGTGATCTGCTAATAGCATGTTAACATGGATTGTTCTTGCCGCAGCTGGAATTCTAGCTGGTGCTGTTTTATTTTACAAATATTCAAAGACGTCAAAGTATGACACGGTTGGATTTGACATGCATTGTAAAACTTGCGGCAAAAAAATAAGTGGTCTCAAGTGTGACACTTGTGAACAAAAAAAGAGCGATTGGCGTTAGCGCTGAAATCGAAAAGTTTGTTATTCTTCATGCAACCGCCTTACAAACAAAAATGCAACTATCCCACCAACTACGGCTGCTAAGAGAATAAACTCGGCAAAATACCCATTATCCATAACAATCAGAGTTTAGGTTATTTCCTAAAAAACATGTATATCCGAACCCCAGATATGGCTACTATACAAGCTGCACAAGCCGTCATTAGTGGTATCCCTAAATCCATCTACAAAATCATGTTTTTTCGAATACTTTATCATATCTGAAAAATTAGTCAAAAAGCGTGATTTTGCTCAATATAGGCACAAATCTTCAATTCTAGAATTAGGATTTCCTAGGTTTTCTTTCGTAATATTCAACCGGAAAATCAAACTGTTTGTTATAGTCAACGGCATTCCAAAACTTCTCATCATCAATGTCCTTCCCTTCAGACATCCAAACATTCAGGACTTTTTGCATGAACATTTTGGTCGTGTCGTCTATATCCGGTCTTTTACCCGTACGCTTTTCTATTTCATCACGGTCTTCTTTGAACGCCGTTAGGATCTTCTTAAGCTCCTTGCCATTCCTCATGGATTGTTTTTCCTTAAATTTGGCTATTTTCTCCTCTTTGGATTTTCCAAAAAATCCCATGAAAGAATTAAGGTGTTTTATCCCTTTAAGTATAATCAAAATACTTGCCCATTAGTATAATTAGGGGTTTTAATTAGCAATTACAAATGTCATACGAACGAAGACCAAGAGAAATGCACAAAGCAACCTGCGGCGACTGTGGAAATGAATGTGAAATACCATTCAAACCAAAGGAGGACAGACCTGTTTATTGCAAGGAATGCTTCCCAAATCATAGAAGGAATTAAAACAAGATTTTAGTTTCATATACAATGGATAAAATAAACCCAATTCGTACCTACTATGTTGCTACAATCGTGTTGGTTATTGCAACAATAGCATTTTTTATTCTGAAATTTTAGGTTGATATAATGAATGAGTTACTTGCCGTCCTATGCGTTGCATGCCTTGTTGGCGGTTGGATTATTTTCATGATTGGCAGGAAAAGATGGAAAAAATGACTAGTCAAGCACCTGACTCATCTTGTTTTTGCTCTCTTTCTAATAATTCTTCTTCCAGCTCTGAAAATCCCATATCCAATTCCAGAAAATATTGCAATGGTAATCAATATGGATACAAATGCTGTTAGGTAATCCCCAAAGAAAATTTTTGTCTCAAACCATGCTCGTATGAATGAGTCAAAAAAGTTGGCGTTCCTAAAATCCTCAATCTCTCCTACCGCCAATGTAAACTTGCCATTTTCATATATGTCAAAAACTGCCAGATAATATGTGCCAGGGCTTATACTATCAATTCTAATCTCCTGTCGCTCCCAATAGTTTACCTGAGTGAATGGCTCGTAAAACACCCTTCCTGGAAACTCGCCGGCATAATCAAAAACAATCGCATCAAATTTCTCCGGTAATTCAAATGGAAAATCAGTATCATTTTCATCTGAATGCGAACTAATCAATCCAATATTTTGTCGCTCAGATATTATTGCGAGTGATGGATGAAATTCCTCCAAGCCTTCCAGCGCAGGTATAACAATACTCGCATAGAAAGGTTCCTTTTGATCAACCTCAAATTTGTAAAACAGAACATTGTTCTCAACCTCGCCATACATTGCCTAGGAAATCTGTGGATCTGGAATGTAAAGAGAGTTTTCAATATTTGTGTTCATCCCGTCTGAAAAGATAAGCTGGTGTGCAAATGCTCCATTTACATTGAAAAATAAGAATACAACTAGAAATATCAAAAGGGCCTTTTTCATAGCTCAATGAATCTTGGCCACTTTAAAATCACAGCTTGTGATTCTACATATGTAAAATGGTAAAATTGAGTAGATTCAAAATTAGTTCCGTTTTGTCAGTAAAACTGTCATTTCACGCCTGGAAAAACGGTTGATTTGACAGTATGAAATTCAAGAAAGAATATGTAGAAGTGTTATGAAATATGATTTAAAATGGACGCAATTCCTCTTTCAGAACAATATAGAATTAACATCAAAAATGCTATAGAACTAATTGATAAGACGCTTGAATCAGTGGAAAAAAGTAATGTGATTTTATCAGGAAAACATTTGAGAGACATCAGAAAAGCGATATCAAAAAAACCCTACCAAAAGTTATGAAAAACGGCTAATTTTGTTTTTTTTGATTGCTATACTAGTTTCTATAATTCTTAACCAAATTACTAAGTTTTTAACCTCTATTTTCCACTTTTTAACATCAGTTTCTAGATTTTAGAGATCAATTTCTAACGTGCTTTTGCTATGATTCCGGTTGTCTTTACCAGCCCGGAACTTTTCGCAATAAGCGAACCGATGAAGATTGCAGCGGCAACCAATACAATACATCCAGACTGGGCAATATCAAACTGGTATGACATCAATATGCCAAGAACAGTAGCAGATATAGCAAATGACATTGAAAGCATCACCGTTTGCTTGAAGGAACGTGCGTAAAGCATAGCTGAAACGTTAGGAATTACAAAAAGTGCAGAAACCAATAGTACTCCAACTAACTGCATCGATATCACAACTGTAACTCCAGACATGGCAATTAGAAGATAATTCAATTTTTCCACAGAAATTCCAGAGACTTTAGCCTGCTCTTCAGAAAATGTGGAGTATAGAAATTTCTTCCATGTGAAGAAAAGAATTGCTAGAATTATGCCAGACATTACAAGTATTTGAAGAACGTTTGTAGTATCAACTACTACTGCGCCAAACAGAAATTCCTCAATGTCATGCATGTCCAAATCATCTGCCAAACTGACCAATATTACGCCCGCACCAAGACCTGTTGCCAATAAGATTGCAACTATTGCATCACCTGAAATATCAAATTTCTGACGGATTTTGGTGAGGCCTAATGCACTAAGTATTGCGATCGAACATGCAATCCATATTGGATATACCCCAATGAAAAGTCCAAATGCCACTCCCCCAAATGCAGAATGTGCCAAAGCATCTCCAAACAGAGAAAACTTTCTTAAAACCAAAAACAGACCTATTGCGCTACAAAGTAAGGAAATGGCAATTCCCGATACCAACGCATGCGGAATCGATTCGTATGATACTGCTTCAAACGTCATTTTACATCAATGGTGATGCATATGCATCTGCATAGAAGTCTCTGAATATTTCTTGAGTATTTCATCGTCTGAAAAGAATTTCTCGGAAATACCATGAAAGAAAAGCGTCTTGTTGAGACAGGCAACCTTGTTGGCAAGCCGTTCCACTGCATCCAAATCATGTGATGACCATATAATTGAAATTTTTTCTTTGGTGTTTAATTCGCTTAAAATCTGGAAGAAGAGATCTTGGTTGTAAACGTCAAGCCCAATTACCGGCTCATCTAGAATTAAGATTCTTGGCGAATTGACCAAGGCCTTTGCAATAAAAATACGCTGCTGTTGGCCAATTGATAAATCTCCAATTCTTCTGTCAGCTAGCTCATGCATCCAAACTTTCTGTAATACCTCATCCACCTTTTTTGAATCATTAGAGTTTTGACTCGTAGAAACAATCTCTCTAACTGTTGCTGGGAAATTCTTATCAATTACTGGCTTTTGTGGTACAAAGCCTATCTGTGATAGGTGTTTTCTGGAGTCTCGTATATCCTGACCAAAGAACCTGATCGTTCCATTATATTGTACGTGTAATCCAAGCATGCACCTAAACAGAGTAGATTTTCCTGCGCCGTTTGGTCCAATAATTCCCAAAAAGTCACCATCATCGATTCCGAAGCTTATGCCGTCCAATGCCTTGATTCCGGAATAATCAACAGACAGTTTTTCAATGTCTACTATCATACGCAGAATTTACACGTGATTATTAATAAATGTGTAAATTCTTAATAATTATTATTGATAATCTTATAAGTTAGTTAATAACAATTTGTTCATGCCCATTGTATCCATATCCCTTACGGATGAGATACTCAAGGATTTGCAGCAGTTGAAATCCTCGTTGGGATTTTCAGGCAAGTCCGATGCCATACGTGCCTGCATCAGGTCATTCGTTGCAGAGGAGAAGCAGAAAAATGTGCTGAGTGGTATGATTCATGCCATTTTGCTTGTTGTTCACAACGACGAATATGACGGAATTGTAACCGGAATAAAACATGAATATGAAGATCTTATTACAACACACTTACACAGCAAAATTGAGGGCGACAAGTGCATGGAGTTGTTTATGATGCAGGGAAATGCTGAAAAAGTTGCTAATATTACAAAAGAATTTCAGATAAACAAAAAAATGGACACAATAAAGCTTGTCGCATTGTAAAAATTAGGCATGATCGCATGATCGTACTTATTTACAAGCTAGATCTAGCAGCGATTAGACGCAGATCAAAAGGAAAACTCATAGCTCCCCAAAAATATGGTTTTTCTTTGATTTGCGTTATTGTTTATACACTGTTGCTTATTAGTTCATCGTACGAAATTCGTAACAAATCTAAAATCCTGTCAAACTAGAGATCATCAATGTCAAAACACATTTGCTGCAACCTGTGCCCTCAAACTTTTCCCGCTGACGATCAAGATATTGAACTGCGAAAAAAAAGACATGAAAAACTGCACGACCCCGGTTCTACATCCTACAAGCGGAACATCAGGCTTGGGAGTGTAGAATGGTTTCAAAAAAATGTGTGATCTGTGAGTTTTGTAAATTTTACTTTCTCTCTTCTGCCTCTACGGTCCAGACATCGCTGGCAACGCGTGGTGCTGTAAATTCCAGATGTCCAATTACTCTTTCGCCCTTTCTAACCATAGCATAGTCTGACTTTTTTCTTTTGAATATCTTGTCCTTTGGCTTGTAGCCGCCTTCGATAACCTTAGCCTTGAAACGCTTGCTCACCCTTACAATAAGACTTCTCGCAGTTTTTACATCCCCAATCCATGAAAACATCTCAAAAGCACCAAAATTTTTAGTCTCTATTTTATGGTTGTAGGACCTTGCTTCAAACTTGAAGTTGTGTTTTTTTGCCTGGTCATTCATCCACTCGATTGCCTGGTCGGCAAATCCAGATTGTATGCCAAACGTTTCGGATTCACGCATTAGAATAAGAAATGCTTTACAATACATGAATGTTATCGGAATTAATCGCCAATCTGAAGGCAGAAAAAAATTCTGCCCTCATAGGCAAAATAGGGTTTGTTCTTGGGCGATTCATCTAGAATTTGCCCGGCGTTACCCTCAACACGCTTACCAATACTACGCAGTTGAAGTATATAGATACGATCTATGAAATCTATATAGCGTAGGCGTGAAAGTACGCATTTTTACCTATTTTAGATCTTTTTGATGTAACTAATGTCTCAGACCTGAATATTCTGGATCATCTTGAATTTCCTCAAGTATCAATTTTAGCAAAGCACGTGTCTTCTCATCGGGGTCTTCATTTTCAAGTTTTTTCAAAATCTCAGGATTTTCTTTAAGCGACCTTAAGAATAGTTCCTTAATTTGCCCCAACGATATGATGTTCCAAACTACATGGTAAGAATACGACTAATCAGTAGGATTTTATCATGTTGTAAAATAGAATATCGATCATTTACCACAACATGAAGATATATACATAATTTCCAATGTTCGTGTTTATTCAATGGTAAAAATTGGCATTATCGGAACAGGAATGTTGGGTGAGGCGGTAGCCCTTCATCTACTTGATTCTGGATATTCTGTATCAGTCTACAACAGAACAAAATCAAAAACAAAAAACCTTGAAGAAAATGGAGCCAATATAGCTGAGTTTCCAAGTACTATAGCTGAATCATCAGATTTGATTATAACATGTGTAAAAGATGCAGATGCCGTAAAACAAGTTCTGTTTGGCCAAGACGGTGTGGTTTCAGGTAAACATCATGACATAACAGTTGCTGACATGTCAACAATAAATCCCAATGCTGCAAAAGAGATTTCAAAAAAACTTCATGATGAGAGAATAAAATCAATTGAGATTCCTGTGATGGGTGGACCAAATGTGGCAATAGAGGGGAAGCTGGTGTTAATGGCATCTGGTGATAAAGAATCTTTTGAAAGATTCAGCAAAGTGTTCAATACAATTGCTAACAAGAGATTTTTTCTTGGTGAAAGCGGAAGTGCACACAGTATTAAACTTGCAATGAACCTCCAAATTTCGCTTTTGGCGTTGTCGCTTTCCGAGGGCATTACATTAACAAAAAAAGCTGGATTTGATCCAGAGAAGTTTTTGGAGATTTTGAACTCCACATATTTTAGCACCGGAATGTCACAAAACAAGGCTTTCAAAATGATAAAAGACAATTATCAGCCAACTTTCACACTCAAAAACATGAAAAAAGACCTGGACACCATTATTGCGTCCGCCAAGGATTTTGATGCCAAGCTACCTATAGCCGAACGTGCAAATGAAATTTACGAACAGGCACTGAATGCTGGATTTGGAGAAATTGACTATACAGGCATTTTGGCATACATAAAAAAATTATCCGAGACTAAAAATTTGTAAAGGTATTAAAGGATAACAAAATTACATTTCCCAATGGGTGTTACTTGCAGGGGACTTTGTGACCAATTTAGAGTGAAAATTGCATCAAGACAACCACGATATTCAACGGGTCACAAAAGATGCACTTTCTGTGCTGCATATTTTTCCACACTGGACAGTAGATGCCCTTGCTGTAAAACGAAGCTTCGAACACGCCCAAGAAGTAAACTCAGAATTTAGCCTTTAGAAGTGTGTTTGCCAATAACTGTGATATTCTTAATGGTTCGGGAACTGATCCCTGAAGTGTCAGCTTATCAAGCAGATGTGTCGCTTCTGAAACAGTACAACCCTCATTTCGTATATACAGATCATATGATGTGTGAAGTGTAATTTTCTCACGTGTTCCTAACTTTGAATATTCTGCAAGCTTTGAATCATATGATTTAGGAAAGTGGTGTTTGATTGCGTCTTCAATCCCCTTCGAGTCTTCATATGTAACACCAATTACTGGAAGCCCAATTTTTTCCGAGATTTTTTTAATATCCAGTATGTTATAAAGAGATATTACAATTCCAGATATCAACAAAAAACTAACATCTGGTCTGCCAAGTTTTTCATACATGGATAATATTGCTTCAGTTGCGTCATCACCACCCACTGTTGAATGACCCAGAGCAAAGCCGTCAATTACAAAGTCCGTCGACATTACAATACCTGACAGTACAGATTTTGTGGAATCTTGTGAAAAACTTTCAGCAATTGCCAGTCCGCGAAGACCCTGTTTCTCAAGATGAAGATGCCTCATTTTGTTTCCTCCTGTATGCTCTGTAAACCAAGCCGGTGATCGCTATTACAATTATGGTAATAGCTGACCATATACCAAACACAGCAAAATCAGGTTCTCCCATATTTCTAACTAATAGCAATAAAATAAATACATTAGAAATTAGAGAATCCCATGCCGGAATTTATCTGTGAAGAATGTGGCAAGCGAGAGTTTCATGAAAATCAAGATACTTTGGATATGATGGTAAAAATTCACAATGAGTTCTGCCGCAAAGTAGAGGGGCAATCACACAGCTTTATGCATCGTGAACATCAGCCAAATTGTCTGCTGATTTCATAAGGGGTGTTTTACCATATTCTAACACCAAATCTTTAACTTTCTCTGGGTCAACTAGTTTATACTTTATTTTCATGCCAATATTTTTACAAGACTTGCAGCCATCAGTGGTTCCTACAATAATTTTGTCTTCCACCATCTTATTCTTGTATAATGAAACAGTACCAGAAGATTTTTTTGTATATTTTACTAACTGGGAAAAAGTCTGACATTCCTTTTTTAGCAATAATTTTATAATTTTGGAGGTGGTATTTTGGCTGAGCCTTTGAATTATAATTTTAGTTGATTGATCAGTATTATATAGGAAATATCTAGGAATAGCGTTATCATAGTGAGCATCGATTTTTTTTGTTTTTATGAGACTGTTTATGTGGTGCTGAAGTGTACCGTTTGAAAGTTGAGTTTCTTTTTTAAGTTCGTAAAAACGAAGTCCGGGAAACTTTGCGATTTTATCTTTAATATTTTCATAATTGGATTGAGGTTTTCTTTCAGAAACATGTGCTGGTGTGCGCGTTGAACTTGTTAGAGACATTATTTTTTTTGTTGCCTACTAGTAATTAATAAACGTTAACAACTATGTTAACACTTTGTTAACTTTTTTATTTTTTTTATTTTTTCAAATTTTATTATGACAGATATATCAGTTTTAATGCAACTTGCAAATTTTAGATCTTTTGTTTTGTTTGCGATCTTTCTCCATACACCTTCCATAATATCAGTAAAAACTTCAGATATGTCATGTTGCAAATTAATTGTTGTAAAGGTAATCTCTTCGTCAACTGTTAACTTAAAACCGCTTGATTCACAAAATACAGAAAAAAGCGTTAAATAATTTTTCCAAGTTGGTTCTTCTTTAAGTAAAGATGATACATAATCAACAATCTCATTAATGATATCTTCTGTGGGTATGGGAGATACGGCAAGAAGTTTTGCATAGTGGGTTTTGGGAATCAAGACGGAACTAGTTTTATTGACATTCAATAACGCCTTGTAATCTAAATCATCATCAAGTTTTGACTCCAACCATTTCTTTTTTGTAATTCCTTCAGATTCAAGAAAAGTATGTAGTTTCTTACTAGTTGCTTTTGGTACACGAAACCCCTCAATTGTTTCTTCATGATAATTAGCTTTTTTGTGGTTCATTATACTTTGACGCTTAGCCACTAATTTATGTTTGATCGCTGTTTTAAGGTAGAATTAGGAATAGATCACCAGTACACTGATCAAACAAAATTAATTTTAACACCAGCACCCTTATGTGACCAAGAAAATTTTTGTCATGCATGACTTCCATGGATAAAGCCGGGATCGGTATTGCAATTTCGATCACAGCTATAACTTTAGCTGTTGGGATTGGAAGTATCTCAATGTTTGAGTTTGAAAATCCATTCATGCAGCAAGAACCGAACACACCAGCAATACAAGAAAAACCAGCTGCGCCGGCAATACAAGAAAAACCAGATGCACCAACAATACAAGAAAAACCAGCTGCACCAACAATACAAGAAAAACCACCTGTTCCATATATGCCAATGAAAAGCTCATCATCTTATGCGCCGTCAGATGGCAACTTGATTGATCAACTTGACTGGTCCATCAGTACCGGTGATGTTAGCGGTATGTATCTTGACAAGAGCAGCTCTAGCCTAATCATTCACACATCTACTATAGACGATGGAGAACTGTTTGTTGGATTGAGTCCGGACTATATTGGCTCTGATGATGGAACATTCTTTATCATAGTGGATAACCAAGAACACGAAGATTTTGAACAGGCTGGAATGGACCTGTATATTAGCATCCCAGCAGGAACCGAGTCAATCGAGATTATTGGAAGCTATACATTATCATAATTTGAAATTAGTGAGAAAAAATGACCAAGCTATTTATCCCAAGAAGACCGAGTCGCTCAGCACATGTTGATGACGAGGAAGAAGAAGAAAGTTAAGTAAATTTTGTACGTTTTTTACTGTTCCAGAAAACTCCAACTGCAAAAAAGCCGATCATGATGGTCAGGGCTGTTTCCACCAAAATTTCGGATATAGAATCATCTATGCAGGGATAGTTTATCACATCACAGTGTTCATCGTTAATTTGTGCATGTTCCATGTCCTGTTCTAGCATGTATATTGACAGTAGTACAAAAGTAACAAATGCCAATGTCGTGAAAACAAGGCTTTTGTTTTTTGTGGTTGAATACGCATAGATGCTCAATATTGTAAGAAACATGCCCAAAATTATTGCTGAGATGTGTATTAGATCATGTAATAGTAATTCAAAGCTAAAAACAGTGCCAAGGAAAAATGGGCTTAGAGCTAATATTGTGGTAACAATGCCAATAACGGTGATAAGATATACTCTGTTTTCTAGAATTGTTGGTCTATACAATCAACCAATTATCCAGTACTCCAATAAAAATAAAATGGTCTGGCTACTGAACTGAATGATTGTCTGAGCATGAATATGACCTAATTGTGGTGGGAGCCGGACCTGCGGGTTCATCAGCAGCATATGCTGCTGCAAAAAATGGGATAAAAGTAGCCCTACTAGAAAAGGAAGAAAACGTTGCGCAAACGGTAAGGACAAGCGGCGTAACGTGGATTGACTATGCAAAGGAGTTTGGCATACCGGAAGACTGCTACAACCCAATCAAGACATACAACTTTTGCTCCCCAAACAACAAGGCATCAATAAGTGACAAAAAGGCAAAGGCTGCAGTTCTCGATGTACGAAAGACCTACAGGTTTTTGGCAGAGCAGGCAAAAAATAACGGCGCGAAAATTTTCGTTAACACAAACGTAACTGAAGTGATCAAAGAAAACGAAAAGGTTGTAGGAGTAAAGGCAAGTTCTTCAAACGATAAAATGATTTTTCATGCCAAGATGGTGATTGATGCCAGCGGATTCCAGTCTGTTGTTTCAAAGTCGCTTGGTCTTGTCAAACAGTGGAAGAGGTTTGGTGTGGGCGCAGAATATGAGGCAGAAGTGGAACATGTCAATTCTGACACTTGGTGGTTGATGGTCGGCTATGGACCCAACAGAAAGGCTTGATGATATGATAGAAAAAGGAGTGGGACCAATAAAGGACTTGGGAAAGATAACAAAAAAAGAGTTTCACTATGGTCTGATACCAAACGAAGGTCTTTCACGTAAGACGGTTTATGACAATTTAATTTTAGTCGGTGATACTGCTGGTATGGCAAATCCGCTTGTATTGGAAGGAATAAGATACGCTATAAAATATGGTAGAGTCGCCGGAGACATAGCCAGTAAGGCCATCAAATCAGGAGATACTTCTGAAAAGGCGTTGGAACACTACGAGTCCACTTGGAAAAAGGAAGTTGATTCAAAAATAAAATCTGCCCACAAAATTCAAGCAAGATGGCTTGAGTTGTCTGATGATGATTGGGACAAAGAGATTGAGATCATTAGCAATCTGACAGCGGACGAATTCTTGGATTTTATCAGAGCTGACTTTACTGTGTCAAAAATCGTAAAGCTTGCAACGCATCATCCAATGTTAGCAGTTAGACAACTATTCAATATTATCAAGGGTGGTTAAATGGACAAAACAGCAAAAGTCTTTGATATCTGGGCAACAGCGGGAAGGTCTGAAGAGATGGAAAAAGGGCATGGAATGTCTGTAAGTAAATTTTTAGGCGGCGTTTCTTTTGACAAGCCTTTCTCGTTCCTAGATATTGGATGCGGCAACGGCTGGGTTGTTAGAAAAATTGCGCAGCTGCCCAAATGCAAAAAAGCAGTTGGAATAGACAAGAGTAAAAATATGATAAAAAGGGCCGTCTCAAAACAAGCCTCAAGCAAGGAAAAATACATGTGTACTGACCTTGAGACCTGGAATTATAGTGGGAAGTTTGATGTGATTTTTTCCATGGAATCGCTATATTATTCGGTACCGATGGAACCTGCACTTGCCAAAGTTTTCAAGATGCTCAAAGCTGGCGGTCTCTTTTATTGTGGCACTGACTTTTACAGCGATAATCACCTAACTAAAAGATGGACCAAAGTCATGAAGGTACCAATGGACCTACGTTCAAAAACTGAATGGAAAAAAATGTTCAGGGAAATTGGATTTGAAACTAGTACAAGACAAATCAAGGATCCAAAAAACAAAGCAAAGTGGAAGCGAGAATTTGGCACGCTGTTTGTAATTGGTCAGAAAATTAACTAGTTGCTAGAAAGTTTCGCCTTTCTTTTTCTTCTGACGCTCACAATGATGCCAACTATTACTGCGCCAATTATTGCCAAAATAATTCCAGCATGTGACGACCCTTCAGACTTGTGCTCAACTTCTAAAATGGGCACATCTGGGAGACTGGTTTGATTCTCAACTACAAGAAAGCTGGTACCATAGATGTCAGGTCTTAGTATCTGATCTGATGAGGCAAATATCTTCAGCGTATTTGCCCCAACATCAAGCTTTGAAGCTTCAACTTCTGTAATTATAATTTCAGACAGACCATCTGTTACGGGCTTAACCCCTGATGAGATAGTTTCCCCTTTAGAATTTGAGACAAAGTAGTGTATCTCAGAAGAATCTATTGTTTCAACCATAACTATGATTGGTTTTTTCAAGTTCACAACGTCTGGAATCTCAACACCAGTAATTTTTGGAAATTTGATCTGCTCAAACTTTTTCCATTTACCTGCTTCAAAAGGATATCCAGGTGAATCAAATGAGTTTATGGTAATAGTCCTTGATTCTGGGGAATAATTGTCAAGGTAAAACGGTCCGTTACTAATAACAGCATGTCCGTTTTGTTCAATCCATGCTATTGATGCATCATAACGTTGATCAAAGTATTGCCAATCATACTGCAGTCCCTGCAATGAGGGAGGAACATAGCCTGATTGTTTAAAATCGATAAGATACTGCTTGATTATTTCTGCATCGTTTGGTACTATCAGTGAAAGCCAGTTTACATTTTTGCTTACTGCGCCTGAACGTGAAAAAGACACTTTACCATCAATAACTGCCTGTTCCATGGAGGCTATCAGTTCCCACGGCATACTGCTCCAAGGTGTTGCCCATGAAGCTATTTCTGTCTCGTCAAAATGCCAATAATCAATGTAAACCTCGATTGTATCATCATCAATTGGCTTTATTCCGATTAACGTTTTTGCATTTTGTGCAGCCTGTGGCGAATAGACGGAATCGTATGTGTTATCAGATTCCTGTTGTTCAGAGCCCCATTCCAATAGAAAATATATCGAATACAAAATATCATTCATGTCCATACTTTGCTCATTGTGCCAATTGCCAAGAATCAAATCAAATGTGACTTTACTAGTGGCCTCCTGATTAGCTCCTACCTTTTTCCAACTTTGACTACCAATATCCCATGTAATTGCATCATTAGGAACTAAAATTTTTTCTTTATTGCCAAAATTTTCAACTTGCCATTCGGTTCTAACTGGAATGGTTTTTCCCGTGTACGGATGACTAAATGCAGCAGGATCATACAGGTTTAGCCAGATTTGATTACTGTATGTATCGCTAAATCCACCAATCGGATTCCATGATCCTTGGTAAATTTGTTTTACACCCACTACCAATGGTTCATTATCAGATATTACGTTAATTGGAGTAAACCTAGTTGTGATACCAGCACCGAGAGCGTTGATAACTCCATCTGCATCATTGCTCACAACAAATTGGTCTGTCTTACTGGCAAGAAATATTCTCACAGACTCACTTACTCCCTCAATTGTTGCTTTTTCTATTAGCGAGTTTCTTTCCTCGGCAGATCTAAAATCTCCGGCATAGATTTTCTTCGTAATGGAATCAATGTAATCATTTTCGTAATTCCAATAATTTGGGTCATTGTTTCCTGGCATATTAGAAAACCAGGGAGAATACATTTGTGCAAGCCCAACAGAATCATACTTTGAAAATCCAGAGCTGCCCCAACCCTCAGTATAAAGATGCCACTTTTGGTCTGCAGGGTTTGAACCATAAACAATGACAAAGGCCTTGTTAAGATCTCCAAAGTCCTTTTTCACTTTAAATCCAACGTTTTCAAGCTCTGAAGACAAAATCTCGCCAATAGATTTTCTGACAGGATCATCACTTCTTATGAAAAACGTAATTTCAATTTGCTTTCCATCATAATACCAATAATTTTCAATTTTTTCAGCACCTGCCTTGTCAAGTTCTTCCGTGATGATCTGGTTTGCTAAAGATGGATTATATTTAAAATGAAATGACTCAATCTCGTCAATAATGGTAAGATAATCAGCTGCAAATATTCCATAATTTGAAATCATAGTTCTGCCATAACCGCCAATTAATTCGTTAACAATTAGATTTCTGTCCACCAAATGATTTAATGCAAATCGTAACTCTGAAATAGAAAATGGATTAAAATCTTCAGAAACAGCGGGGTTTAGCAATATACTGTATGACCCACCTGTAGATTCAAAAACCTGAATATCATCTCTATCTTTTTCTGCCTCGAGTCTATCCGAAGAAATTCGGAAATAATACATATCCAAATTTCCGTTACGAACTTCTTCAAGTGCAGTATTTTCATCCAAGTATTGAATAAACTGGATCTGATCCACGAAAGTCCCTTTTTCTGCAAATGCAACAGGCAGTGCAATCGTTGCTAGTATGATAACTAGCCAAAATTTCATGACATGACTGACGTGTCGTCATAATTTAAGGTTCATTAGGCATTAGCAAAAAATCTATGTTGTGATTTTTAATGGAAGAGAGACTAAAAACAGCGATTTTTGCAATTAAGAATGGTACGCCGATTGAGGAAGCTTCACATGACATTGGCTGGAAAGACTTTGAGGGACTTGTAGCTGAGATACTTGAAACAAAACACTTTGAGGTTTTACGCAATTTCAGGATGAAGAAACCAACAATGGAAATTGATGTTGTAGGAGTGCATCTTGGTATGGCGGTGCTCATTGATTGCAAACATTGGAAGAGAATGAGCTATTCTGCCCTTGAAATAATTGTTAACAAGCAGATAGAACGTGTAAAACATTACGTTGCAAATACAAAAGTGGCAGTTGCCGCTCCAGTGATTGTTACACTATACCAAGAAGAAACAAGTTTTGTTAATGGGGTTCCAATTGTGCCTATCTTGCAGTTTTCATCGTTTATCGATGACTTTTACGGTAATTTGGAAGATATTAGAACCATAGAAAAATAGACAGCAAGAATATTCCGACACACCCAACCATGAATCCCTTTGTCATTTTCAAAGAACTATCAAGTGCAATGGAAAGATGTTCAAAAATTCCTGACCCCATAACTCTAACTTGTGCCTTATTTTCTAAAATTTCAAATTTGCCTGAAACAATATTTTCTTCTGCTTTCTTTGCAATAGACAGACACCAGTTTTCTAATCTTTCAGGCTCGGTAACAATTCCAAGTTGGTAGTAACCGTTACTGTTCCTTACTCCCATTGTTGTAAAATGAGTATCGGAAGTAAACATTTCAACTAGATTACAACCATTGTTTTGTAGATGTGCTACAATTTTTTCACGTACACCGTTTTCCATATTGTTGGCGTCAGCCCAACACAAAAAGTATTTTTTTTGGTCAAAAGCAAGGCATAGCATTCCTATTCCACCGCCAGCAAGATCATCGGCTTGAATATTCATAGATTTTGAATTTGCATAACCATATTTCAATGGAAAATTTGTTTTTGTGACAAGAATATCAAGTGCGTTCTTTGCAGCGGTGATCATGTCTTGTGAGTCCTCTTGTGATATCTTTCCCCCCATAGCATTATGAGAATCAACAACAAGTATGCTGTCAAAATTCCTGTTTTTTGCGACTTGCTCAATTTCTGTCTTGATGTAAAGTGGCACATCTTCCATGCCATGAGGAGACAAAGATAGTAACAAAATCGCTGCCTTATCAAGGCGTATTCCAACAACACGTGCCTTGTTCAGCTGGACGGTGACAGGTTCTGTACACGTAAGACCTTTTGTTGAAACAGAACTTTTTGATAGGTCATCCAAGTAGCTTTGTACATCTTGTTGTGATGGAAGATTAAGTGAGTGGTCAGATACACTATGCAGTACCATCGCAGATGAGTTCATAGTTTTGTAGATTTGATGTGGGATATCACTGCCACCAACAGGACTAAAAGGACCTGGATGAATATCAGGTAGAACCATTCTGAAATCATTTTCTTTATCACCTGTATAGAAACGAATTTGGGATGTAGTCACGTTTGATGATTTTGATGATTCAAGTATTATTGATTCCATATCACGTGGATCATTATGTGAAACTGACTGCAAGTATGCTTGTAACAGCTTGTGTGTGCTCTTTATTACAGGTAATCCAGTTCTGTTTGTAAGGTAAGACCAAACACCTGCAATTACCAAAAATATAATCCCAAATGCTAATGACTGTACATCATAAAGAACCGACCACATGTCGATGGGAATTAGAAGAAGGAACATTGCTAATGGTTGTACAAAACATAACACGCATGACTTTTTTAAGCTAATTCCAAGAGTTGTTGTCATAATCCCAATTCTAAAACTGGTGAATATGTACATACCAACAGCAACATAAAACACAGATAGTTCCTTGGAAAGTATGGTAGAACCAATAATACCACCCACTATAGTAATCAGCCATAATACATTTCCAAAAAGTGACATGTGCAATGATTTCGAATATTCTTTGTGTGCAGTAAAACGAGAATCAAAATATTGTATAACAAGCAATACGACAATAACAGCTGGAAGGGTGAATATTATTTCTCCACTTTCAAGGTAAATGAAAATTGTTAGAGCTGATATTATAGATGCTGTGACAACAGAAAATATCAGTGAAATATAAAATGATGCAGGGTTAATTAGTGTGAATTTGTAACGACCATGAATATTTTGAATATCGTCTGAATCAGACATGATACTTATGGAATTAAAAAGATTTCAAGTGCCCATGAAACTGTAATTAAACTAATAGGAATTGAAATTATAATTTTTGGATCGATCTTAAATCCTCTCGTCTCATCTTCGAAAAATCTTAACAGACCAGCACTAGATGCAGGCAATGGTGAATTTTTCTTTTTATCTGCCATATTTCATAAAAAAACGAAAGACGAGATAAAAACTTTTGTTATTTTTATTTGAGCTTGGAGATAACCCCAACTAGTGAATTAATAGATTCAATTAATTCCTGCTGTTTTTTTGGGTTTAATTCTTTTTCAAGCTGCTTTGATAGATCTTCTAGTTTCTTCTCAAGAATTTTTAATGGTTTTACAGGTTCTTGCTCAGCAGGTTTTGTTTGTGTTGGTTTTTCCTCAGGCTGTTTGCCACAATTTACGCACAAGGCAAAACCGTCTTTTATTACACGAACACCTTTACAGTAGGGACATGGTTCACTTACTAAAGTAGCACCGCTCAAAAGCATCTTAATTGCTTTTTCAGTTAGTTCTTTTGACACTATATGCGTATAATCATAGTTCATAAAAAATCATAGGATTGCAACATTATAGTTTTCATGTCTAAAAGGCTTAATAGTGTGTGAGAGGTTTTAACTTTTGAACTTATGGCGGTAATTTGTACTACTTGCGGACTTCCTGAAGATTTATGCGCCTGTGGTGATCTTGATAAAGATAGTAATCATATAATTATACGTCTTGAAACTAGACGTTTCAAGAAAAAAGGAACTATGATTGAGGGTCTTGATCCTAAGATTAACAATTTAGAAAGTGTTGCAAGAGATCTAAAAAACAAATATGCTTGTGGTGGTACTGCAAAAGAAGGTTATGTTTTCTTGCAAGGAGACCACAGAGATACTATCAAAGATACTTTAGTAAAGCTCGGATTTTCTGAAGACATGATAGAATTACATTAGAAAAAAAGTGAACTTACAAAACAAAATTTATCAGTGTATAGGTATACCGCACACTGCTTTAATATCAATAATTTTATTTTTAATGATTTTGTCATTTCCAATTGGTACATATCTAGTTTTCAATTCTGAAATTGGTGATGATATTACATATGAATACCCTATGAGTGATTTGAGTATTTTTCTTGCTGGAATAGGATTTCAAGTTCCAGTAGAATTTGAATTGGGTGACGGGTTTATTGTACTATGGTGTTTATTTTTAATTTTATTTGCCGTGGCAATATTTGGTCCAAAGAAAAGTTTTGCTAATGTATTACAATCCATAATATCTACCGGAAAATATCATCAACTACAAGATAACTATATTGTAACAGTCATCAAATGGTTTTCGATACTGGTTGTGGTATCGGGTGTAATAATATCAGCACAAGAATTTTTTGGAATTTCTGTTGATAGAGCTGAGGCACCAAATCAACTAATTCAGTTTTTTCAAGTATTACTTGCACCGTTAATTGAAGAAATTGGATTTAGGGTTATACTTATCGGTCTACCACTTTTTGCATTATATTCTTACAAATCATCGCTTCGACTCTTTGTAAAATCATTATGGAGACCCTCGCACAACCTTCGCATAACAGATTTAAAAAAACCGTTACTGATAATCATTATAGTAGGAATATTTTTTGGTGTTTCACATGTTATTACAGGTGAAGCATGGAGTGTAGGTAAATTTGCACAAGCAACAGTTAGTGGTTTGATAATAGGATGGGTTTATTTCAGATATGGCTTTGCCCCTGCAATTCTAATTCATTGGGCGACAAATTATTTCATTTATTCGTATGCGTATATTGTTGCAGATATTAACAAGATTACAGTTGAAACAGCATTTGCGCATTCTTTACTATACACGCTTGAATTGATGCTAATTGTCACAGGAATAATTTCAATTGTAATTTTGGCATTAAATTACGTATTTTCGAAAAAGCATACACTAAAGGTTTAGTATATTCCTAATTTTTTTACAAAAATCTGGTTTTTCATTTTGTTTTAACATGAATGTAAGATCAAATTCATCATCTATGTCAAGCATCATCCTACGAATGAGAGCAAGAGAAGTGTTTTTTGTCACAGATTTTGCAGCTTTTAGTTGATATGAATAACTACCCTTATCGTATTGTGTTTTCATAGATCTAGCATAATATCGTACTAGTGCATTTGTACCATTAAACTGACGAGATGGAACTAATATTACCGAGTTTTTAGACTTTAGAAATCCTAGTAAACTATCAACATCAGAAGATTCCATCATAGGTATGTCTTGTGGAAAAATAACTGAGCAATTGCATTCCAAATCAGAAAGGTATTGATCTGCTAAATGCACAGCTTGATTTACACCAAGATCGTCATCAAAAATTTGTATTGCACAAAATGGTTTACTCAGTTTTATAGCCGCATCATCTTTTGATACTATAACTATATCATCAATAGATTTGCACTTTGACAATGTTTTTAAAACTTCTTCCAACATCGCCTTACAAAGCAATTCTCTTTTTATCTGAGGAATATTTAACCTTGTTTTGGCTTTAGAAAAACTCTTTACAGGAATTATGGCATATGTCTTCAAGCTAATTATGAATTTGTTTTAGTAAGTAAGAACCAAGTGCGTCTTCAGTTTTTTTATTTGTCATCCTAATCTTAGTATCATAAACCTTCATGTTAAGAGATTCAATTTTTTTTGTTAGCATTCTATCCTTAGTATCAATTACAAAATGAGAGCAAACATCTGCATACATTTTTGCAACACCAAATGGTGATACTTCGATGCCAGCTGCTTCCATGTATTTGCCAGCAGGACCATTGACAGGTGCGTTACCTATAATTGGGCTCACAGCCACAACTTTATTTTTATTTTTAGCTAATTCTTTTCTAATTCCCTTAAGTGCCAACATCGGACCTATGCTAGTTAGAGGATTGCCAGGAGCAATAATCACAAGTTGTGCATCATGGATTGCATTAATAGCCTCTGGATTTGGACGGCATTTATCAGCGCCAATATACTGAATGCCTTCTATTGGATCTCGTCCTCTATATTTTACCCAGAATTCCTGAAGGTGCATTTCTCCTTTATCGGTAGTTATTCTAGTCTCAACTGAGCTGTCAGTCACTGGAATAATTTTAGTTTCAATTGCAAATTTTTTACACATCCATTTTGTTATACTAGTTAAGCTTGAACCATTTTTTAGCATATTAGTTCTGATCAGGTGTGTAGCGGTATCTCTGTCACCAATTCTAAACCATGTCTCTTCGCCAAAAATTTCCATCTGACGTAAAAAACCAAATGTATCCTTCTTAATACCCCAACCTCTTTCTGCATCTAACAGCTCTGCTAATCCATAAGTAACTGTGTCAATATCAGGACATACATACATACCATAAAGCCAATAATTATCACCCACATTACAGACTACATTAACATCAGTTCTTTGGGAAGCTAATCCACGCACAATTTTCACAGATCCAGTGCCACCAGCAAGTATAGTTATCAATTTTTCTCCAAGAACGATTTAGTAAAATAATCATTACCAATATTACTTGTTCGTTTATTTTTGCGAATATGCTAGGATAAGTTTATTATTTATCAAACAAAGTCAATTTTTATGAAATTATTGATTATTACATTATTTGTTGGTGCTGTGATTGCACTTGGTAGTATTGCACCTTCGTTTGGGTCAGCTCAACTTGAAACTACGTTAGAGGATGGTACAGAAAATGCACTCACTAAGATGACGTATCAACGCACTATTTGGGTCGATTATTCAGATGGCGGAAGTCTTGCAGATACACTAGCTGGTAAAAATGTTACAATGGTTTTTTCTGTTGATTCATCAGCTGTGGGAATGCAGGATCTTATTAAGAAGCTTAACGCAAATATTGTTTCAAACAACAGCATTGCAAAAATTACCGACCTGTCACTGGACTATGTAGCAGTAATGACAGGAAGAGATAACAAAATGTCGGTAGACTATAAGATTGTTCTACACCCTGAAATTAAAAATTTTGTGATGAGAGAATATACAGGTACTAACTCAGCACTCATAGACATAGACTGGAGAGGTTTTGGTGCTTCTGGTCCTATTGAAATCTATGCACCAAATTATGGTGTGACGGAAATTAATTTGCCAATATCACTGTTTGATAGACACACGCCAAATATTTCTATGCAGTTAAAAACTAGTGAAGCTGGTGAACTTCTTACCAGGGAATTAATGAATGCTGATGGGATTAGGGACCAGCCAATTGGAAACTGGCACTTTTTGTTTGATCCAACTGGGATTGGTGTTGATGCTGCTCAACATGGATTTCAAACAGGTGCTGTGATTTCTAAATATACAATGGGAGAAAGCAGTCTTAGGGAAGGAATTCAAACAGAGAAAACAACTGAGGCTATGTTTACAATAGATAAAGCATACACGCTAGAAACTTTTGAGGCGTCAGATAACGCAAGTATTGACATAATTGGTTTTGCAAACAGAGACGTTTTAGGTAACTCTGAAGTTTTTGGTGTGACACCAACCGCACCTGAAGGTTATGCAACAACATCTTCTGAAGAATTTCCAGCAATGGTTCTATACGGTATGGCTGGGGCAGCAGCTATGGGTGGTGTAGCAATCATGATGATGAGCCAAAGAAAACTGAAAAAAGAAGGCAAGAATTTACAACAGACTGGTATTGATCCTACTCAGCTTACAGGTATTCAAACAAGTGCATCTTCCGGTGGATACCAAACAGTTAGAGGTGAAGCACAAGTAAAGGGTCTAGAAGATTACAATCAACACAAAAGCTATTACGATGATGATAAACCACAGGTTGAAGAAAAGTCCGAGACTGAATCAACAAGCACAAAAGGTTCCATGCCAAAGGGCTGGAAGCCAGAAAAATAAGTGAGTGCTAGCCGTAACCCTCCTTCTGTTTTAAACGATATTACGCTTTGCAGTCTACCTGAACCTGTTACAGGAATCTACGGTTCTGTTTGACCTTGCTTCATGTGGGACAGATTTTCATTCCGTCACTGGAAACCTCAGGGAGTACCATCATCGTACTCCAGATGGGATTTTTTTCTGTTCTGTTGCCAGCCATCTCTGACTATCTATCTCCAGATCACATTTCCTGTATGAAGGGAGGAGTTTCCTCTGCCGT
>LUMW01000442.1_pt1 | contig 29072 bp, 22 predicted proteins | sample 729761 | NCBI WGS metagenome assembly LUMW01 (sample SAMN03860302, study PRJNA289734) | marine metagenome | biome: seawater column; feature: ocean; material: water; isolation source: Red Sea water column Station 192 - depth 500m | place: Saudi Arabia: Red Sea | collected 2011-10-15 | depth 500 m
CTTCGGAGTTGTCCACCGACCTGTTGTTCGACGGCGACCGTTTCCTCGAATTCAGCAGTGCCCGGATCGACACCGGCAACGATCACGGTGGCGGAGACACGCTGGCTGCTGCGATCACTTGCGCTCTCGCACACGGCTATTCCGTTCCGGACGCGGTGGCGTTCGGCAAGGAGTGGGTGACCAAGTGCCTCGAGGCGTCGTACGACCTCGGCGCGGGACACGGTCCGGTGTCCCCGCTCTGGCGGCTCCAGGTCTAGCGCGCGAGGTCCAGGGCGCTAGTTCCGGCGCACGCGCCAGATTCCCAGGTCGACGGGAACTCCGTTGGGCGTGGTCGCGAAAAACCCTCGCCGCCATGGCCGGATCGTGAGATCGAGATCCTCCAGGGTGCCGGCTTCGAGTTCCTCGACGAGGTCACCGGCGGCGTCATCCCCCGCCAGTACATCCCGGCGGTGGAGGCCGGCATCGTCGAGGCCATGTCCCAGGGCGGATCCCTGGGCTACCCGGTGGTCGACGTGCGTGCGGCCGTGTACGACGGCAAGCACCACTCGGTCGACTCGTCCGAGATGAGCTTCAAGATGGCCGGGAAGCTGGCGTTCCAGGAGGCGCTGGACCGGGCCCAGCCGGTGGTGCTCGAGCCGGTGGCGTCGGTCGAGGTCACGGTGCCCGGCGAGTGCCTCGGCGACGTCATGGGCGACCTGTCGTCACGTCGGGCGACGGTCCGGGGTTCGGAGATCGACCGGTGGGGCGACCAGGTCGTGAGCGCCCGGGTGCCCGAGGCCGAGATGGTGCGCTACGCCATAGACCTGCGGTCGTTGACCGGGGGCCGGGGCCGGTTCACGGCCGTCCACGACCACTACTCCCAGGTGCCCCACGGGTTCGCCGTCCCCGAGCCGCCCGAGCGCTGAGGCACGACGGGCGCCTCGGTCGCCCCCGCGCCTAGGCGTCGGCGGGGATGGGGACCGTCTCGGTGTGGGTGCCGGAGCGCAGGACCGTGCCGGCCAGGGCGTCGGTGGGCGCACCGTCGACCACGGCCAGGGCGCCGTTGACGTAGACGCGCTCGATGCCGACCGGGGCCGCCATGAGGCGGGGGCTGTCGCCGGGCAGGTCGTGCTCGAGGTGGAGTTCGCCGGCGCCGACGGAGGCGGGATCGAGGACGACCAGGTCGGCGTGCCAGCCCTCGGCGACGCGTCCGCGCTCCTTCATGCCGAAGAAGCGTGCGGGAACGTCGGTCATGTGGGCGATGGCCGACTCGAGGGTGGCCAGCTGCTGGCCCCGCAGGCAGTCGGCCAGCCACTCGGTGGTGTAGGAGGCGCCGGCCATGCGGTCGAGGTGGGCGCCGGCGTCCGAGCCGCCGATCATGACGTGGTCGTGGTCCCAGGCGGCCTGGCGCATCAGCCAGCTGGCCGGGTCGTCGTCGGTGGGGCCGGGCCACAGCACGGTGCGCAGGTCGTCGGCCAACACGATGTCGAGGAGGGCGTAGAAGTCGCGGACGCCGCGCTCGCGGGCGATGTCGCCGACCAGGCGGCCCCTGAGGCCCTCGTTCTCGGCGGAGTAGGTGTCGCCGATGCGGTAGCGGCCCCAGCCGGTGAGCCGGGAGAACACGCCGGCATCGGGTGAGGCGGCCCGCTCCTCGAGGTGGCGGCGGGTGTCCGGGTCGGCGAAGGCGGCGACCTTCTCGTCGTGGGGGAGGTTCATGACCTCGCCCCAGTCGGGCAGCGAGTAGAGGGCGCAGAAGGTGTGGAAGTGCATGTTCATGCCGACGAGGATCGGCATGGTGAGGGCCATGACCTTGCCGCCCTGCTCGGCGACCTGGTCGCAGGCGGCCAGTTGCTCGCGGTAGTCCTCGGGGCGGGCGGAGTCGATGGTGAGGACGTTCCAGTTGAGGGGTCGGCGTCCGGCCAGCGACATGCGGGCCATGAGGTCGACCTCGTCCTCCCGGAAGCCGTTCATGCAGCCGTCGGCGACCCATTCGAGGGTGGTGCCGGGGTGGTCGGCGACGACCGACGACAGGGCGACGACCTCGTCGGCGGCGGCCGCCCGGGACGGGACGGGCACGCCGTCGCCGTCGCTGTGCGTGAACGAGCGGCTGGTCGAGAAGCCCAGGCCGCCGGCCTCGAGGCCCTCGGCAAGCAGGCGCTGCATCTCGGCGACCTCGTCGGGTGTGGCCTCGCGGGTGGTGGCGTCGTCCTTCAGGACGGCGCGCCGCAGGGCGCAGTGGCCGACCATGGCGGCGACGTTGACGCCGACGTTGCCGTCGAGGCGGGCCAGGTAGTCGGCGGTGGTGCGCCAGTCCCAGTCGACGCCGATCTCGAGGGCGGCGGGCGACATGCCCTCGACCTTGACCATCATGGCGGCGAGGTAGGCGGCGTCGGACTCGTCGCTGATGGGGGCGAGGGTGAAGCCGCAGTTGCCCATCACGATGCTGGTGATGCCGTGGAGGCTGGACGGGGTGGCGTGGGGGTCCCAGAACAGCTGGGCGTCGTAGTGGGTGTGGGGGTCGACGAAGCCGGGGCAGACCACCTTGCCGGTGGCGTCGACGGTCTCGGTGGCGTCGGCGCCCGACAGGTCGCCGATGGCGGTGATGCGGCCCTCGGCGACGCCGACGTCGGCGCGCACCCCGGGGGTGCCCGTGCCGTCGACCACCGTGCCGCCCGTGATGAGCAGGTCGTACATGGCGGCGAGGCTACTCGCCGGATCCCGCCGCTTCCTGACGGAGCGTCAGGTTTTCGCGGGGCGTGCCGGCCTGCCCGGAGGTGGGTGGGACGGGGCTAGCGTGCGGGCCGACAACCGACCGGGGAGCTCGGGCCTCATGCCGGGCTGAGAGGACAGTGGTGGCCGCACCGGCCGGGGCGCTGTCGACCCGAACCGACCTGAACCGGGTAATGCCGGCGGAGGGAGCTTCGATGCGCAGGACACCGACCCGTGTGGTCCTCCTGGTGGCGTTGGTGGCGGTCACCGCGGCCTGCGGCGGCGACGAGAACGTCGGTGGCGGCGTCTCGGGGCCGCCCACGACCGAGGCCATCGCCGGCCAGACCATCACGCTGCTCACCCACGAGTCCTTCTGGGTCTCCGAGGGCATCCTCGAGGCGTTCACCGCCGAGACCGGCGTCGAGGTCGTCGTCCAGCACGCCGGCGACACCGGCGAGATGGTGGCCGCCTCGATCCTCACCGTCGGCATCCCCCTCGGCGACGTCATGTACGGCATCGACAACACGTTCCTCCAGCGGGCCCTCGACGCCGACCTGTTCGAGGCCTACGAGTCGCCGGCCCTGGCGAACGTGCCGACCGAGTTCCAGCTCGACAACCGGCACCGTGTCACCCCGATCGACTTCGGCGACGTGTGCGCCAACTACTGGACCGACGCCTTCGACGGGAACCTGCCAGCCCCCACCGAGCTGTCGGACCTGGCGGACCCGGCCTACCGGGGCATGCTCGTGGTCCAGAACCCCGAGACCTCCTCTCCCGGCCTGGCCTTCCTCCTCGCCACCATCTCCCGGTTCGGCGACGGCTGGCCCGAGTTCTGGGAGGCCCTGCGCAAGAACGACGTCACGGTGACGGCCGGCTGGGAGGACGCCTACTACGGCGAGTTCATCTCCGGCGGCGGCACGCGTCCCATCGTCATCTCGTACGCCTCCAGCCCGCCGGCCGAGGTGATCTACGCCGACCCGCCGACCGACACCGCCCCCACCGGCGTCATCACCGACACCTGCTTCCGGCAGGTCGAGTTCGCCGGGATCCTGGCCGGCACGACGCACCGGGCCGCCGCCGAGGCGCTCGTCGACTTCCTGCTCTCGGACACGTTCCAGGAGGACATTCCCCTGAGCATGTTCGTGTTCCCGGTCTCCTCGACGGCCGACCTGCCACAGGAGTTCGTCGACCACGTCGTCCTCCCGGAAGACCCACACATGCTCACCGTCGGCCACATCGGGGAGCACCGCAACGACTGGACCGAGCAGTGGACCCAGGTCGTCCTGCGGTAGCCACGGGGACGCGTCGGAGCTTCTGATGGGTCTGCGCCGCCTCGGCTGGGCAGTGGCCGTCGCCGTCCCGGCGGCGTTCCTGGGCCTCTTCTTCCTCTACCCGGTCGCCTCGATCGTCGGTCGAGGGCTCACCGGCGAGGGCCTCGACCGCCTCCTCGGACTGCCCGGGTCATCGTCGTTTCGAAGCGTGGCCTGGTTCACGCTGTGGCAGGCGGCCGTGTCGACGGCGCTGACGGTGCTGCTGGCACTGCCCGGGGCGCACCTGCTGGCCCGCTTCCGCTTCCGGGGCCGGGCAGCACTGCGGGCGTTGACGACGGTCCCGTTCGTCCTGCCGACCGTCGTGGTCGGCGGCGCCTTCGCCGCCCTGTTCGACCGGTTCGGGCTGGACGAGGGCACGTTCCGAATGCGCCACACGGTCTGGGCGATCCTCGCCGCCCACGTGTTCTTCAACGTGGCGGTCGTGCTTCGGACCGTCGGCGCCTACTGGGAGGGGCTCGACCCGAGGATCGAGGAGCAGGCCCGGGTGCTCGGCGCCGGGCCGTGGCGGGCCTTCCGGTCGGCCACCCTTCCCCGGCTCTGGCCGGCCATCGCGGCGGCGTCCTCGATCGTGTTCCTGTTCTGCACGACCTCGTTCGGCGTCATCCTGATCCTCGGCGGCCCCCGCCGGGCCACCCTCGAGACCGAGGTCTGGCGACACGCCGTGTGGCGCGGCGACCTGGCGTCGGCGACGGCGCTGGCCGTCGTCCAGGCCGCGGCCGTGGTGGCCATGGTGGTGGTCGCCAACCGCCTGCAGCGGCGCCGGTCGGTGGCGGAGCACCCGCCGGGCCGTCGCGCCGTCCGCCCGTCCCCGCGGCTGCTGGCCGCCAACCTGGGGCTGCTGGCGGGTGTGCTGCTGCTGCCGGTGCTGGTCCTCGTCGAGCGGTCGCTGGCGGTCGGCGACGGCTACTCGCTGCGGCACTACGGCGCCCTCGCCGAACGCGTCGACCTGCTTCCGGTGTCGGCCCTCGTGGCCGTACGCAACTCGCTGCTGTTCGCCGTCGTGGCGACGGGGCTGGCCGTCGTCGTCGGCGGGCTCGCCTCGCTGGTCGTCGTGCACGGCCACACGTGGGCCTCGCGCCTGTTCGACCTGGGCCTCATGCTGCCGCTCGGCGTCTCGGCGGTCACCCTCGGCTTCGGGATGCTGGTCGCCCTCGACGAGCCGCCGCTGGACCTGCGGTCCTCGCGGTGGCTGGTGCCCGTCGCCCACGCCCTCGTCGGCATCCCGTTCGTGATGCGCACCCTGGTGCCGACGCTGCGGCGCATCGACGACCGCCTCCGCGAGGCCGCCGCCGTCCTCGGTGCCTCGCCGGGCCGGGTGCTCCGCGAGGTCGACCTGCCGATCGCCGGCCGTGCCGTCGCCGTGGGTGCGGCCTTCTCGTTCGCCGTCTCGCTGGGCGAGTTCGGCGCCACGTCGTTCCTGCCCCGCCAGGCCGACCGCCTGACCGCCCCGCTGGCGCTGTTCCGGCTGCTGGGCACCCCCGGTGACCTGCTGCGCGGCCAGGCCATGGCGCTGGCGGTCGTGCTCATGCTGCTGACTGCCGCCTGTGTGCTGGTGATCGAGTCCCGCGGTCGGTCGGGTTCGGGCGTGGTCCGGGGGGACCTGTGACGGGCACCGGTGCCGGGTCGGGGCTGCGCCTCGAGGGCGTGTCGGTGGCCTTCGACGGCACGACCGTGCTCGATGGCGTCGACCTCACGGTCGCTCCGGGCGAGGTGGTGGTGCTGCTGGGTCCCAGCGGGTGCGGCAAGACCACCCTGCTGCGCACCGTGGCCGGCCTGCAGGCCCCGAATGCCGGGCGGGTGTCGTGGGACGGCCTGGACCTGGTCACCGTGCCGACCCACGAGCGCGACATCGGCCTGATGTTCCAGGAGCACGTGCTGTTTCCGCACCTCGACGTGGCCGGCAACGTGGCGTTCGGCCTCCGCATGGCGGGCGTGCCGGAGCCACAGCGCCTCGAACGCGTCGACCGGGTGCTCGAGCTGGTCGGGCTGTCAGGCAGCGGCGACCGTGCGGTCGGGACGCTCTCGGGGGGCGAGGCCCAGCGGGTGGCCCTGGCCCGGTCGCTGGCACCGGGGCCGCGCCTGCTGCTGCTCGATGAGCCGCTTGGAGCACTCGACCGGGCGCTCCGGGACCACCTGGTCGCTGAACTGGGGGTGCTGTTGCGGCGCCTTGGCCAGTCGGCGGTCCACGTCACGCACGACCACGACGAGGCGTTCGCACTGGCCGACCGGATCGCCGTGATGGCCGGCGGCCGGATCGCGCGGATCGGCACCCCGGCCGAGGTGTGGGCAGACCCTCGGACGGAGGGCGTTGCCCGCAGCGTCGGCCACCGCAACCTGGTCGACCTCGACGCCGACGGCCACTGTGCCCTCGGCCGGCTCGGGGACGGGCCGGGGACGGTCCTGGTCCGGGGCGACCGGGTGGGCCTCGACGCCGAGGGTGTTCCCGCCGTGGTGCGAAGCGTGGCGTTCCGGTCGGGCCGGGGGGAGGCCTGTTTCGAGCTCGACGGCCTGGAACTGTGGGTTCCCGTCGGGCAGGCGCCGGACCCGGGGGCGACCGTCGGCGTGGTGCTGGAAGAGGATGCGGTCGTCCCGTTGGCGGCCGACTGAGCGGCCGGCCGGTCAGTCCGCGAACCGGGGCAGCAGATCCCGGGGAACCACCTTGCCCATGGCGTTGCGGGGCAGGTCGTCGACCAGCAGGAACCGGTCGGGCACCTTGTAGCGGGCCAGCTCGGTGGCGCAGTGCGCAGCCAGGTCGTCGGCGTCGGGTTGCCGGCCGGCGACCGGCACCACGGCGGCGGCGACCCGCTCGCCCAGGCGGTCGTCGGGCACGCCGAGGACGGCGGCCTGTTCGACGTCGGCGTGCGTGAGCAGCACCCGTTCGACCTCGGCGGGGTACACGTTGGCGCCACCGCGCAGGATCAACTGGCTCTGGCGGCCCTTCACGAAGACGCGGCCCTCCGAATCGAGGTGGCCCAGGTCGCCGGTGTGGAGGACGCCGCCGCGGAGGGCCTCCCGGGTCGCCTCGGGTCGGTTCCAGTAGCCCAGCATCGGCGTCCACACGCCTGCCCACCGTCCCTCCGTGTGGTGTCGGACGCACAGCTCGCCGACCTCGCCGACCGGGCGCTCGTGACCCGCCTCGTCGAGGACCACGATGTCGACCGGGTCCAGCGGGTGGCCGGCGGCGCCGTCGGCGTCGGGGTCGGTCCCGTCGGCGTCGCGGCGGTCGCGGGCCACGCCGGACGGCGCCTCGGTCAGGCCGTAGCCGACCAGCGGCCAGGAGCCGAACTTCTCGAACCAGCGACGGCGCAGTTCGGACGGGGTATGGGCGGCGCCGATGACCACGTGGGTGAGTCCGGCCAGGTCGGCGCGGGTGACGTCGGGGTGCTCGACCAGGTCGTGGACGAGCGTCGGGACCAGCAGGATCCGGGTCACCCGTTCGCGTTGAACGGCCTCGGTCAGGCCCACGGGGTCGGTCCGGTCGATGAGTACCGCAGTCGTGCCGCGGGTGAACGACCAGACCGGGCCGAGGAGGAGCAGGTTCAGGATCGTGCAGGCCAGGGTGTTTCCGTGGCGCTCGTCCGGCGTGACGGGATAGGCGGTCCGGCTGTTGATCGCCGACCAGAGGACGTTGTGCTGGCTGTGGACGGCGCCCTTGGGGTGGCCGGTGGTGCCGCTCGTGTAGCTGATGGCCGCCGGGGCGTGCGGGTCGACGGCCATCCGGGGGTCTGGGTGCCCGGCGGCGACCAGGTCGCTCCACGTGCCGGTGCCGTCGCGGGAGACGGTGAGGGCCCGGTCGTTCCCCATGGGGTCGGCCCGCTCCGGGGTGGAGATGAACGCCGACACGTCGGCGTCATCGAGCATCCAGCGGACCTCGGTCGGCGCCAGATTGGTGTTGACGCCCAACCAGATGGCGCCGAGGCGCTGGACCGCGAGGAAGGCGACGACCAGTTCGTTGCGGTTGGGGAGGCTGCAGGCCACCCGGTCGCCGGCGCCGACGCCGAGTGCGGCCAGGCCGCCGGCGGCGGCGGCCACCTGTTCGTCGAGTTCCCGGTAGGTGAGGCGCGCGTACGGGTCGATGAGGGCCTCGCGGCCGGGGTGCTCGTCGACGCCGTCGACGAGCAGGTCGGCGAGGGAGTGCGGCGCCTCGGGCATCGGAGAGGGGTCGGGGCGGACGACGAGGCCCCGGTCGTCCAGGTCGAGGTCGTGCGGATCCGGGGCCACGGGCCGGGAGGCTACGGGGTCGCCGGGATTCGTGACAGTCTCGGCTTGCCTACTCGCCAGCGAACGACGATGATGACCGGACCACCGGGGGCGTGACGCGCGTCACCGGAGTGGACGAGCCCGAGGAGGGGATCGATGAGAAGTGGCCTTACGCGGACGGGACGCCTGCACCGGTTGCTGGCGATCGGACTGAGCCTGATGATGCTCGGAGCGGCATGTGGCTCCGACGGCGACAGTGGCAGTGCCTCCGAGACGACAGCGGCGCCGACGACGACCGCGGCGCCGGCGACGACCGCGGCGCCGGCGACGACCGCGGCGCCGGCGACGACCGAGGCGGCCGGCTGAGACGACGACGACCGTGGCGCCGGAGGCGCCCGCCGAGACCAAGGCGGCGTTCATCTACGTGGGCCCGGTGGGGGATGCCGGGTGGACGTGGGCGCACGACCAGGGTCGTCAGGCTGCTGCGGCGGCGACGGGCGTGGAGACGGCGTTCGTGGAGTCGGTGCCGGAGGGCACGTCGGACTTCGCCGACTTCGTGCGCCAGTTCATCGATGACGGGTTCAACGTGATCATCGGGACGTCGTTCGGGTACATGGACGACATGGAGGCGTTGGCGGCCGAGTATCCGGACGTGGTGTTCGACCACGTGTCGGGCTACAAGGCCAACGAGACGAACTTCGGGAACACGTTCGGCCGCATGTACGAGCCGCGGTACCTGTCTGGCATGGTCGCCGGTTCGGCGAGCGAGTCCGGCCAGATCGGCTACGTGGCGGCGTTCCCGATCCCGGAGGTGATCCGCGGGATCAACGCGTTCACATTGGGTGTGCGCGAGGTGAATCCGACGGCGACCGTGGAGGTCGCGTGGACGTCGACGTGGTTCGATCCGGTCGTCGAGGGTGACTCGGCGCAGGCGCTTCTGGACAAGGGTGCCGACGTGATCGCGATGCACCAGGACTCGACGGCGGCCGGTGAGCGTGCCGAGGCGGCGGGCGCCCGTTGGGTGTCGTACAACTCGGACATGTCGGCGTTCGCGCCGAACGCGTACCTGACGGCGCCGGTGTGGGACTGGGGTCCGCGCTATGCCGAGATCATCGAGGCGGCGACTGCGGGCACGTACACGCCGGGCTACTACTGGGGGTCGATGGCCGACGGGATCGTCGACCTGGCGCCCATCGCCGACGACGTCGACGCCGACGTGGTGGCGGCAGTCGAGGCCCGCAAGGCCGAGATCATCGCCGGCGACTTCCATCCGTTCTCCGGTCCGATCCATGATCAGGCCGGCAACGTGATGGTCGCGGCAGGGGAGACCATGGGCGACGGCGACATGCTGGGCATGAGCCTGTTCGTCGACGGCGTCATCGGCGCCACCGGCATGGAACCCGAGGACTTCTGGCCGGAGCCAGTGGCTGGTGGGACCCTGCGGATCGGCCTCGAAGCCGAAACCGACGGGTTGAACCCCGCCGTCAACCGGTTCGCGGTCTCCGCGTACCAGATGGGAACAGCGGTCTACGACTACCTGGTTGTAGCGACGGACGACCCGTGCGGGTGTGTCTACGTGCCATCCCTCGCCGAGTCGTGGACGCATTCGGACGACTACACGACATGGGACTTCAAGATCCGGGAAGGGGTCAAGTTCCACGACGGGACGGAGTTGACTGCCGAGGCAGTCCTGTATGCGTTGAAGATGCAGCTCAACGACCCGACCGTCGGGATCGCCGTCAGGGCGTTCTTCGTGGCAGATGACCCGGAGACGGACGCCTTCGAGCCGGCCGAACTGCTCGACGACATGACGATCCGCTACCACGCGAAGCGTCCGCACGTCGACTTCCCCGGTGTGTTCACCGGTCAGTTGGGCAACGTTCCTTCGCTGGCGTACATGATGGCCGCTACCGACGATCCGTCGTTGAACCAGGCGCCGGTTGGCACAGGTCCGTTCATGTTCGACAGCCGAGTGCAGGACTCGATGACCCGATTCGTCCGCAACCCCGACTACTGGGGTGAACCCGCCCACCTCGACGCTGTCGAGTTCTACATCTACACGGATGGCGAACTCGCTGCGGGCGCTATGGCAGCCGGAGACATCGACGTCATGGGTACCTCCAACGTGAACGCCATCCTGACGCTTCGTGCGCTCGACGATGTCGTGTTGTATGAGACGGACGACTATGAGGAGAGTTTCTCGATGGCGAACTCTTCTAGGCCTCCGTTCGACGACATCAGGGCCCGCAAGGCGCTCACGTACGCATTCGCCCGTGACGACTACGTCGAGTTCATCGGCGCAGGCGTTCTGAGGGCAGCGGACCAGGCGTCAACCCCGGAGTCGATGTTCTATAACCCGGACGTCGTCCAGGAACACGACACGCCGGACCTGGCGACACCGTTGGTGGCTGAATACTGCGCCGACGTCCCGGAGATGTGCACCGATGGCAGGATCAACGCCGAGTACCAGTACTCGGGTCCGTCGGTCATCCAGGACCAGATCTACGACCTCCTCACCGCTGGCTGGTCGGACCACTTCAACTTCACGAAGGACCTGCTGCCCCAGGACGACCACATCACGCACGCCATCCTCGGCATGTGGGACTTCCTCACCTGGCGACAGTTCGGAAGCCGTAACCCGGATGGCTTCATCCTGTGGACGGAGTGTCAGTCCGTTGGTGCACTGTCGTTGAACTGGCCGAGGTACTGCGACGAGGAGCGGGACGCGTTGATGTACGAGGCACGGGGCAGTACCGACCGTGAGGCGAACGTCGAACTCTGGAAGGAGTGGGCCGTCAGCATCCACGACAGCTACACCTACCTGTTCCAGACCCACACCATGTGGACGAACGCATACGACACGAAGGTGAAGAACGTCTGCGGCTTCGTCCTACCGGATGGGTCCTCGCCCTTGTGTCATCTCAACAGTGCCAATCCGTCCTGGGCCCACATGTGGATTGAGGAGTAACGACGCAACTTGATCCTCTGACAAGCGTGTGACGGGGGGCGGCCGGCTAAGCCGGCCGCCCCCCCCTCACTCCGGGGGCACCTTCATCCAATGAAATATCTGATGCGCCGACTGGCGTTCATGCTCGGCGTACTGGCCGCTGTCACGTTTCTGGTCTTCTCGGCCACGAACGTCATCGGCGACCCCCTCTTCAACGTCGTCGGCTTCTATGCCTCCGTCGACTGCGACGCCGTCGTCGCCGGAGAGATCGAAGACGTCATCGGGACCGTTGCAGGTACCGGCATCGGTGAATGCGAAAGGGTCATCGAGGCTCGCGAGAAATACCACCTGGACGACCCGTTGCCCGTCCGGTATGCGCACTGGATCGGCGGGATGGTCCAAGGGGACTTCGGGGATTCGTACGCGAACCAAATGCCGGTGAGTTCCATTCTCGCCGAACGGCTCCCCAAGTCGATACTGCTCATGGGAATGTCCGTGGTCGTGGCCCTGGGGGTCTCCATCCCGTGGAGTGTGGCCGCCGCCTACCGAGCCAACCAGCCGTTAGACCGCGCATCGACCGCCGGCGCCTTCGGCCTGTTGTCCATCCCCGGCTTCGCCCTCGCCGTCATCCTGTTCTACTTCTTCATCGTCCGATGGCAGATCTTCCCGAGCCGGTTCATGGACGACAACATCTTCTCCCGACTCCACTCCCTGATCCTTCCCGCAGTCTCACTCGGCATTCCGTTGGCTGCGGTCTACCAGCGTCTACTCCGCACCGACCTGATCACCACCCTCCAGGAGGACTTCGTCATCACGGCCAAGGCCAAGGGGCTGTCGGACCGCCGGATCATGTTCCGCCACGTCCTGAGGCCGTCGATGTTCGGGATGATCACCGTGGTGGGTCTGAACATGTCGGCCTTGATCGGCGGCACGATCATCATCGAGAGCATCTTCTCCATCCCGGGGTTCGGACGCGAGTTGTACGTATCCGCGATCCGGGACGACGTCACGGTGGTCCTTGCTGGAGTAACGATCTCGTCAACCGCCTTCGTGGCCATCAACACCGGCGTCGACCTCCTCTACTCGTACCTCGACCCGAGGGTGAGACGTGCCGGCTGATACGAACGAACACACGAGTCCGAGTTCGCGGACGGCGAAGTACTGGCGGAAGCGGTCACCGGCCGATGCCGGTGCCGAGCCAGATGCCGACCGGGCCGCCCAACGCCGACTCGGGATTACCTTCTGGGTGTCGATCGGTTGGATCCTGCTGGTGACGGCCGCGGCGATCGCTGCCCCGCTTCTCCCAATCTCCGACCCGGACCAGATCGGAATAGGACCCCGGAATTCGGGTCCGACCTGGGACCAGTGGTTCGGCACGGATGGCAACGGCCGGGACATCTTCTCCCGAACCATCTGGGGCGCCCGGGTCTCGCTGATGGTGGGGTTCTTCTCGATCGTGGCCGGATTCCTGGTCGGTGGGACGATCGGAATAGTCAGCGGCTACCGCCGAGGTTGGATTGACCTGGCCCTGGGGTTCATGACCTACGTCATGCTGAGCTTCCCCACTCTGGTCCTGTTCTTACTGGTCATCATGCTCTTTGGCCAGGGCCTGTGGATCGTCACCGCCGCCCTGAGCATTGTGGTCATACCGTCGGTGGCCCGCTTGGCCCGGGCCATCACCATTGCGTTCGCTGAACGGGAGTTTGTGTCCGCAGCCCGACTGCTGGGCGCCACGAACCGACGAGTCATGGTGCGCGAGATCCTGCCCAACGTCCTCATCCCGATGTCCGCCCTGCTCCTGCTCGGCCTCGGCCTGACGATCGTCGCCGAGGGCGGCCTGGCCTACCTGGGATTGTCGGTGGCCGACGGGTTCTCGTGGGGGAAGATGATCCAGATGGGCGCGGGACTCCGAACGTTGCAGACCGCACCCTGGGTCGCCTTCTTCCCGATCGGAGCCATGTTCCTGACCGTGCTGGCGCTGAACCTGGCCGGTGACCGACTCCGCCAGTATTTCGATGTCCGCGAACTCGGCATCGGGAGTCGCTGAGATGGCCGGACCCCTGCTGCGCGTCCAGGACCTGAGGGTCGGATTCCGCACCGAACAGGGAAAGGTGCGGGCCGTCGACGGGGTCTCGTTCGACCTGGAGGAAGGCCAGACCATCGGCATCGTCGGAGAGTCCGGTTCCGGCAAGTCGGTGACCGCCAAGGCCCTCATGAACCTGCTTCCCTCCTACGCGCAGATCCAGGGAGCGGCCCATTTCGACGGCCGCGACGTGTTCGCCATGGCCGCCAATCGGGAGAAGCACTTCTGGGGTGTCGAGATGACCATGGTGTTCCAGGACCCGATGACCTCGTTGAACCCGGTCAAGAAGGTGGGCGAGCAGATCGCCGAGTCGTTGCGGGTCCACCTGAAGAAGGGTCGACGCGACGCCCTGGCCGAAGCCGGCGACCTGCTCGAACAGGTCGGCATCCCCGAACCGGGAAAGCGCCTCGCCCAGTACCCCCACGAACTCTCGGGTGGGTTGCGCCAACGGGTCGTGATCGCCATGGCGCTGGCCTGTTCGCCACGCCTCCTGATCGCCGACGAACCCACCACCGCACTCGACGTGACCGTCCAGAAGCACATCCTGGACCTCCTCGACGACCTCCGCCGGGCCCGCGGCATGGCCATGATCCTCATCACCCACGACCTCGGGGTGGTCAGAGGCCGCGCCGACGAGGTGATGGTCATGTACGCCGGCCACACCATGGAGGAGGCCCCGACCGACACCCTCTTCGCCGAGATGCGCCACCCCTACACCGAGGCGCTGCTCGAGACGATTCCCCGCATCGACACACCCAGCCACACGCGGTTGGTACCCATCCCCGGCCGGCCACCGGAGGTGATCGACGTCCTCGAGGGCTGCCCCTTCGCCCCCAGGTGCCGCTACTCGATCGCCGGGTGCCTCACGGATCAACCGGGCCTCACGTCCCACGGCACTGGCCACCTGTGCGCCTGCCATGCCCCGGTCGGCACCCCGTCAGGCACCGAGGCGCGCGCAGCAAACGAGTCGGCCGGAACCACCGCCGCCGGCCTCGACATGGGCCAATTCACCCGCAATGTTCCCGTCGCCGACCTGGGACGATCGGGAGGAGAAGGCTGATGGCGGGGAGCGGCACCGCCCACCTTCGCGGCCACGACGACCTGGTCCTGCGGGTCGAGAACCTCGTCATGGAGTTCCCGGCAGGCCGCCATCAGGTCGTCCACGCGGTGTCCGATGTCAGCTTCGACATCCGTCGGGGCGAGACGCTCGGCATCGTCGGAGAGTCGGGCTGCGGCAAGTCCACCACGGCCCGGGCGATCGTCCAGTTGCCGGCTCCCACCTCCGGACGGGTGCTGCTCGACCCGGGAACCGACCGGGAGGCCGAGTTGACCGCCCTCGTGGGCGAGAACCTGCGGCAGGTGCGGCCCCGGCTCCAGATGATCTTCCAGGATCCGATCTCGTCGCTGAACCCGCGCCGCCGGGTACGCGACATCGTCGGCGAGGGGCTCCACATCTGGACCGAGGAAGCTGACGACGAACAGATCAGGGCCAGGGTCGACGAAGTGCTCGAAGCCGTAGGCATCGACCCGACCGTGGCCGCCAACCGGCGCCCACACGAGTTCTCGGGTGGGCAGTGCCAGAGGATCTCCATCGCCAGGGCGGTCGTGCTCGAACCCGAGATCCTCATCTGCGACGAGCCCGTCTCGGCCCTCGACGTCTCCGTACAGGCGCAGATCCTGAACCTCCTCGAGGAGATGAAGAGCCGCTACGGCCTGACGCTTGTGTTTATCGGCCACGACCTGTCGGTGGTCCGCAACGTCAGCGACCGGGTGATCGTCATGTACCTCGGCAAGGTGTGCGAAGTCGGAAACGCCGACGCCATCTACTCGTCTCCCGCCCACCCCTACACGAGGGTGCTGCTGGCGTCCGCCCCCGAACCGGCATCGACCGTGGACGAGTCCGAGTCCGCCATCGGCGACGAGATCCCGTCACCGATCCATCCGCCGTCCGGGTGCCGGTTCCGGACCCGGTGTCCCCGTGCCACCGACCGGTGCGCAACCGAGGAGCCGGTGCTTCGGGAACTGGTCGAGGACCACTTCGTGGCCTGCCACTTCCCTTCCTGAACCTCCATCCCCAGGTGGGACGGGGACGGGCTTGTCCCCACTTGCGCGGGTGATCGGACCCACCTCCGACCATCCCGCGGCTACAGCAGGTCCAGCAGTCCGTCCTCGTAGGACCAGTCGTACTCCCGGCCGCCGGTGGCGACGTGCCAGGCGTGGGTCTGTTCGACCATCGAGGCCAGGTCGTGCTGCGGCGCCCAGCCCGTGTCTTGGCGGAGGGCGTCGATCGAGAACACCACGTTGCGGTTCCAGCGGTGGATGTTGGGCGCCAGGCGGGGGATGACCGAGGCGAACCGGAACCGGTGCCGGATGGCCGACTGGCGTCGCCGGGCCTCGTCGCTGGTGCGGATGTCGATGTTGGCGCGGGTCTCACCCGACCCGCCGCCGGGCGTGGCCACCTCGATGCCGCCGTCCCAGAACTCCTCCATGAACGCGTGGGGGATGAGCCGGATGTCCGGCTCGACGCCAAGCACCTCGGCGGTGGTGCGGACGTAGCCCAGATCGGTGTGGTAGCCGGCACCGGTGAGGTTGTAGCGGCGGCCGAAGGTCGCCTCGTTCAGCATCACCGCCGTGAGGGCACGGGCCTGGTCGTCGACGTGCCCGACCTGGCCGACGGTCTGGCCGTCGCCGGGGACGAGGACCGGCCGGCCGGCCTCGAGACGGGCGAACATCCGCTGCTCCCGGTCCGGGATGATGTTGCGGGGGCCGTAGACCATGGCGAAGGCCGTGATCGTGACCGGGAAGCCCCGCTCCTCGTGGGCGGCCAGAAGCACGTCCTCGCAGAGCAGCTTGTGGAGGCCGTACTCGATCTGGGCGTCGCCGCGCTCGACGGGGTGCGACTCGGTGATGGGCAGCAGGTCGGCGGCGGCGTAGATCACCGTCGAACTGGCGAACACGTAGTGGCCGACCCGACCGTCGAAGAGGTCGACCATGAGCTCGACGTCGCCGGGGTGGTAGGCCGTCATGTCCTGCACCACGTCGAACTCCTGGCCCGCCAACGCCTCACGGACCTGGTCGTGGTCGGAGCGGTCGGCGACGAGTCGCCGGATGCCGTCGGGCAGGGGGGCCTCCGTCTTCCCGCGGTTGCAGATGGTGACGTCGTGGCCGGCCCGGACCAGTTCGTGGACGAGCGCCAGCCCGTTGAACTGGGTGCCGCCCATGACGAGGACGCGGAACGTGTCCCCGCTCACGGGACCGGTTCCCGCCAGGCGTGCTCCCAGATGCGACGCTCGTCCGGCTCGGGGTCGTGCAGCAGGCCGCATTCGTCGTCGAGGTCCATCACGACCCGGGACCCGGGCTCGTACGCCGGCCAGTCGCCGAGGGCGGGGGTGGACGGGTTGCCGTCCCGGATGAAGGCGATCCAGGCGTCGTGTACGGCCTCCGCCAGTGCGTCGGGCCGGGGCCCCTCACCCAGGAAGGCGTCGGTGCCGGGCCGGTCGAGGGTATTGAACGTGAAGGGGATCTCGAGGGCGTGGGCGGCGCCGAACTGCCCGTCGAACGCCCGGGAGTCCCAGGAGAACCGGTACATCCATGTGGCGCCCCCGTTGGCATGCCGGGACTCGGCGTGGCGGATCGCCGGCACCCGGAACACCCGGTCCGTGCCGATGGCACAGGCCAGCCAGCCGGGCGGCGCCTCGCCCAGCCTCCGCCGATAGCAGGCCAGCACGGCCTCGGGGTCGCCGGACATGCGTGCGGCGTACCGCTCCACCCGGGCCTCGTCGAGGCCGGTGACGCCCCAGAGGGCCAGTTCGTCCTCGTTGGTGCCGGTGAGCAGCGGCACGCCGGCGCCGGCGCCGGTGGCGATCAGGTCGGTCGGCGCGGCGGGCAGGGCCTCGTGGCCCCAGACCGGGTAGAAGGGCTCGATGCCGTGGGCGGCACGCACCTGACGCTCGGTGATGACCTGCTGCTGGGCGGCCAGGATCCGCTCCACGGGAAGTGCGAGCAGGTCGTCGGCGGACGGGTTGTCGACGGCGGCGAGGAACTGGGCGGCGATGCCGGCCCCGGCCTCGGGGTCGTGGGCGTTGTGGGCGGCACCACTCTGGGCGATCGCCCGGTGGACCAGCCCGTCGCCGTGGGGGGAGGCCAGCACGTTGCAGACGCTGAAGGCCCCGGCCGACTCGCCGCCGACCGTCACCTGGTCGGGGTCGCCGCCGAAGGCCGCGATGTTGTCGCGCACCCACTCGAGGGCCGCCAACTGGTCGAGGAACCCGTTGAGGCCGGTCGAGCGGAAGCCTTCGCCCAGGTGGCCAGACAGGTCGCAGAACCCGAGGGCCCCCAGCCGGTAGTTGATGGTGACGACGACGACGTCGCCGCGGACGGCGAACGGGGTGCCGTCGTACCAGGGCGTCGAGCCCTGGCCGTGGAGGTAGGCGCCGCCGTGGATCCACACGTAGACGGGTCGGTGGCCGTCGTCCGCGGCGGGGGTGACGACGTTGAGGGTGAGGCAGTCCTCGTCCCAGTCGACGGGTACCCGGTTGGTGAGGCCCTCGCCGGGAAGCTGCGGGGCGGACTTCCCGAACCGCCGGGCGTCGCGGGCGCCGTCCCAGGGCTCGGGCGGTGCCGGCGGGGCGAAGCGGCGGCTACCGACGGGAGGTGCCGCATAGGGGATGCCGGCGAAGAGCTCGACGCCTTGCCGGTGCCGCCCCCGGACGGGGCCGGCGGTGGTGTGCGCCAGTGGTCCGGCGTCGCTGGTCATCTGGCGATCCGGAGCACGAGTGCCTCGCCCTGGCCGCCGCCGCCGCAGAGGCCGGCGGCGCCCAGTCCGCCGCCGCGGCGCCGCAGCTCGAGGGCGAGGGTGAGGGCGATGCGGGTGCCGGACATGCCGATCGGATGACCGAGGGCGATGGCGCCGCCGTTGACGTTCACGACGTCGTCATCGACGCCGAGGGCGTCCATCGAGGCCAGCGCCACGGCGGCGAATGCCTCGTTGACCTCCAACAGGTCGAGGTCGCCGACCGTGAGGCCGGCGGCGTCCAGCGCCCTGGCGATGGCGTTGCTGGGCTGGTGCAGGAGGCTGGTGTCGGGACCGGCGACCTGGCCGTGAGACACGATCTCGGCCAGCGGCTCGACGCCGAGCGCCTCGGCCCGGCCCCGGGTGGTGACGACCACGGCGGCGGCGCCGTCGGAGATCTGCGAGGCGTTGCCGGCGGTGATGTCGCCGTCGGGGGCGAAGGCCGCCGGCAGGCGGGCCATCGAGCCGGCGTCGGCGTCGGGGCGGATGCCCTCGTCGTCGTCGACCACGACCGGCTCGCCCCGGCGCTGGGGGATCGTGACCGGGACGATCTCCTCGGCCAGCAGGCCGTCCTTCTGGGCGGTCGCCGCCCGCTGGTGCGACTGGGCGGCGAAGGCGTCCTGGCGCTCGCGGCCCAACTCCAGCTCGACGGCGAAGCGCTCGGTGGCCTCGCCCATGGCGCACTGTTCGATCGTGCAGGTGAGGCCGTCGGCCATCATCGAGTCGACCAGGGTGCCGTCGCCGATGCGGTAGCCGGCGCGGGCCTTCGTGAGCAGGTGGGGGGCGTTGGTCATGGACTCCATGCCGCCGGCCACGACCACCTCGGCCTCCCCGAGGCGGAGCATCTGGGTGGCGAGGTGGATGGCGTGCATCCCCGACAGGCAGGCCCGGTTGAGCAGCGTGGACGGGACGGTCAGCGGGATGCCGGCGTCGTGGGTGGCCCGCCGGGCCGGGACCTGCCCGGTGCCGGCGGCGACCACGTTGCCGACATAGGCGAACTCGACGTCGCCGGGCGTGAGGCCGGCGCGCTCGATGGCGCCGGCGATCGCGACGGCCCCGAGGTCGGTGGCGGAACAGGCGGCGAGCGCACCCTGCAGGCGACCCATGGGACCCGTGGCGCGGGCTGTTCCCGCCCTTCCCGTTCCTCCCGGACCAGGCCCTCCCACAGGTCCGCGTACAGCCCGCCGGCCCCACGCAACTCCTCGTGCCGCCCGCGTTCGGCGATGCGGCCCTCATCGAGGACCACGATCTCGTCGGCGCCGACGATCGTCGAGAGGCGGTGGGCGATCACCACCGATGTGCGCCCGGCGAGGGCCTCAGCCAGGGCCTCCTGGACGAGCGCCTCGTTCTCGGTGTCGAGGTGGCTGGTGGCCTCGTCCAGGATGACGATGTCGGGGTCCTTCAGGAGCAGGCGGGCGATGGCCAGCCGCTGCTTCTCGCCGCCCGAGAGCCGGTAGCCCCGCTCGCCGACGAGGGTGTCGTAGCCGTCGGGCAGCCGCTGCACCACCTCGAGGATCCGGGCCGCCCGGCAGGCGGCGTCGAGCTCTTCGACGGTGGCGTCGGGACGGGCGAAGCGCAGGTTGTCGCCGATGGTCTCGTGGAACAGGTGGGCGTCCTGGGTGACGACGCCGATTCGGGACCGCAGCGACGCCTGGGTCAGCCGGCGCACGTCCTGCCCGTCGACCTCTATGGATCCCTCGGTGGCGTCGTAGAGGCGGGTGAGTAGCGACGCCAGGGTGCTCTTGCCGGAGCCGGAGGGGCCGACCACCCCGAGCATCCGTCCCGGCGCCACCTCCAGGTCGAGGCCGCGCAGGACGAGGCGGCCGGGCTCGTCCGGTGTGGACTCGGTCTCGAGCGACGCCACGGAGGCCTCGTCGGCGCCGGGGTAGCGGAACGAGAGGCCGGAGATCCGGATGCCGCCCGGTCCGGGCATCGACGCCACGGCGTCGGGGGCGTCGGCCACCGGGTTGGGGGCGTCGAGCACCTCGAACACCCGCTCGAAGGAGACGAACGCCGACAGCACGTCGACCCGGGCGTTGGTGAGCTGGGCCAGCGGGCCGTAGAGCTGGGCCACCAGCACACCCATCGAGGCCAGGGTGCCGATGCTGATGCTGCCGTCGATGGCCATCGACCCGCCGAACCAGTAGACGGCGGCGGTGCCGAGGGCGCCGAGGAGGGTGAGGGCGATCAGGAACATGCGGCTGTAGAGGGCGCTGCGCACGCCGATGTCGCGGACCCGCCCGGCCCGGGCGGCGAAGCCGGCGGTCTCGTCGCCGTGGCGGCCGAACAACTTGACGAGTTGGGCGCCGGACACGTTGAAGCGTTCGGTCATGGTGGCGTTCATCGAGGCGTTGAGGTTCATGCCCTCGCGGGTGATGTCGGCGACGACGCTCCCAACCCGGCGGGCAGGCAGCACGAAGAGCGGCACCAGCAGCAGGGCCAGGAGGGTGATGCGCCACTCCAACAGGAACATCGTCACGACCGTGGTGATGCCCGTGATGGCGTTGGCGACGACGGTGCCGAGCGTGCCGGTCAGGGCCCGCTGCGCCCCGATCACGTCGTTGTTGAGGCGGCTGACCAGCGCCCCGGTCTGGGTGCGGGTGAAGAAGGAGAGGGGCAGGCGCTGGACGTGGTCGAACAGGGCGACCCGCAGGTCGAAGATCACGCCCTCGCCGATGGTCGCCGACCACCAGCGCTCGAGGAACGACAGGAGGGCGTGGGCGAGCGCCGCCACCACGACGAGGCCGCCCAGGACGGTGAGGCGTCGACGGTCGGCGTCGGCGATGGCGCCGTCGATGATCTCCCGGAACAGCAGTGGCGGGATCACGCCCAGCACCGAGGTCAGCACGACCGTGACCACGAAGCCGGTCACCTTGTTGCGGTAGGGGCGGGCGAACGCCCACCCCCGCCGGCGGGTCCCGGCGCCGACGTCGGGCGCCTGGCCGCCGTGGTGCGACATGGCGTGGAGCATCCCCATCGGCGCGGACATGGCGCGAGCCTAGGGAGATGCGTGACCTGCACGCCGAGGCCGCGAGCAGCCGGTCCAGCGGATAATCTGACGGACCGTCAGATTTCAGGCCTCGGGACGCACCCCGGGCCACCACCCGACCCGAGAGAGGGACCACCCGACGTGGGGAACGACGCCAACCAGCCACTGTCCGGACTCAAGGTGATCGAGAGCTCGCTGCTCGGCCCCGGACTCATCGCCACCTTCCTCGCCGACCTCGGCGCCGACGTCATCAAGGTCGAGCCGCCCGCCGGCGACTACGTCCGCCAGATGACCTGGCCCATCATCGAGGGCACCTCGCTACTGCACCTCCACACCCACCGCGGCAAGCGCAGCATCGCCCTCGACCTCAAGTCCGAGGAGGGCGTGGCGATCTACAAGGACCTCGCACGCGACGCCGACGTGGTCGTCGAGGCCATGCGCCCCGGCTCGCTCGCCAAGCTGGGCCTCGGCGTCGACGACCTGCGGGCCCTCAACCCGAAGCTCGTGTTCTGCACCATCTCCGGCTACGGCGCCTCCGGCCCCTACAAGGACATGCCCAGCCACGGCATCGCCTACGACACCTGGGCGGGGCTCGTCGACCCGGTGGTCGACGACGACGGCTTCACCCGGATCCCGGTCCTGCCCAACGTCGGCATCAACATCGGCCCCATGGTCGGTGCGCTCGGCATCCTCGCCGCCGTCATCCGCGCCCGGGAGACCGGCGAGGGCGTCACCCTGGAGGTCGCCCAGTCCGACGCCGCCGCCTACATGGACTGGTACCGGATCGAGACCTACCGGGCCTACGAGCGACCCGAGGACGTCGTCACCGGCAACCCCGCCGACGACTACGAGCGCCGCGAGCCCGGCCTGGCCGGCATGTGGGAGGGCGTCCGCTACCAGATCTACGAGGCCGCCGACGGCCACGTGCTCTTCATGGCCTCCGAGCAGGCCTTCTGGCGAAACTTCTGCGAGGGCGTCGACCGCATGGAGCTCTTCGAGCGGTGGCCCGGCTCCAAGTACGCCGACCACGCCCGCCAGAACACCGAGCTCCAGGTCGAGCTGCGCGAGATCTTCCGGACCAAGACCTGCGCCGAGTGGCTGGACTTCGCCAACGAGGTCAACACGCCGATCGCCCCGGTCAACACCCCCAAGAACGTGGTCGACGACCCGCAGTTCCGGCACCGGCTCCCGATGTACCGCGTCGAGGACGTCGGCGCCGAGCAGTTGCCCCTGCCGGTCTACGTCGAGGGCCAGCTGCCGCCCACGCCCACCATGGCGCCGGAGATCGGCGAGCAGACCGACGAGGTGCTGGCCGGCCTGGGCTACGACGCCGACCGCATCGCCGACCTGCGCCAGCGCGGCGTGGCCGGACCGCGGGGCTGACCCCGCGGGTGGCTACGGGCCGCCCTTCGAGCCACCCTTCGAGCCACCCTTCGAGCCACCCTTCGAGAACGGGCGACGTAGAGCACGGCGACCTCGTCGGCGCGTTCCTCCGGCACGCCGCTGGCCACCAGCGTCCCCCCGTCGGCGGTGAGCCGGACCAGGTCTGCAGCGAGTTCGGCGTGGACGCTCGGCAGCACATTGGCCAGCACCAGCTCGAACGGGCCGCCCAGGTCGGCCACGGGAGCCGTCGAGGCGTCCAGCGACACGCCGTTCGCCTCGGCGTTGAACCGGGTCCAGGCCACGGCGTCGGGGTCGACGTCGACGGCGACGACCGAACCCGCCCCGGCCATGGCGGCACAGATCCCCAGCACGCCCGACCCGCAGCCCACGTCGAGGACCGAACGGCCCTCCGGCCCGAACTGGTCCAGCTCGGCCAGGACCAGCACCGTCGAGGGGTGGCTGCCGTGGCCGAAGGTCGGCCCCGGATCGATCGACACCTGCACCCGTCCGACCGGCTGGCACCAGGACGGGTGCACGCCGAACCGCCCGACGATGGCGGGCTCGAGGTGCTCCCGCTGCGCCAGCGCCCAGTCCGGCAGCTCGGTGGGGCCGGTGGGATCGGTGTGGCTGGCGGGGTGCTCGTCGGGTTCGCTCACCCGTCGAGTCGCAGCACCCGGGCGGCGTTGTGGCGGAGGAACTTGGGCCACACCTCGTCCTTGAACGGCACGTCCTGGAGCTCGGTGAAGATGCGGTCGAGGGAGAGCCCCATCGGGAAGTAGCCGGCGTAGACCACCTTGTCGGCGCCGCGGGTGTTGGCGTAGTCGATGATCGCCTTCGGGTAGTAGCGGGGCGAGAAGGCCGAGGTCGAGTAGTAGAGGTTCGGCCACTTCAGCATCAGCTTCACCATCAGGTCCTGCCAGGGTTCGCAGCCGTGGCGGGTGACGAAGGTGAGCTCGGGGAAGTCGTACATGACCTGGTCGATGAGCTCGACCCGCTGCGGAGCGAACGGCAGCCGGGGCCCGGGGATGCCGGCGCAGCAGAAGACGGGCAGTTCCAGCTCGCAGCACACGGCGTAGAGGGCGTACATCTTGGGGTCGTCGATCGGCACCTGGGGGTTGGTGCCGGCCGGGAAGAACGTGACGGCCCGCAGGTTCACCTCGTCGTGGAGCCGACGGATCGTGCGGATCGTGCCCATCACGTCGTTGGGGTCGGCCTCGTAGGACGCCAGGAAGCGGTCCGGATGGTCGGTGAGCAGCTGCCGGGCCATCGAGTCCTCGCCGCCGGCGCCGATCATGGCGTACTCCACGCCGTTGCGGTCCATGGCCGGCAGCAGGAGGTCGGCGCCCTCGGGGATCGGCCCGTCGTCCCCGGCTTCCCCGGCTTCCCCGGCATCCCCGCCTGCGCCGCGGGCGTCCGGCGAGTAGGGCACGTCCTTGAACATGTACTGGGCCGGGAAGACCATGTCCTTCGACTCCTGGTCCTTGAGGGCCATGAGGTCCTTGTAGATCCTGCGGGCGGCCGGTCCGGCCTTGGTACCCATCATCGTGTCGATGGCGGCGACCCGGTCGGGTCCGGTGGGGAAGGTCATGGCCCCATCATCCGGTCCGGTGGGGCCTTCCGACAACCCGCAGCGCGAGACTCGGGGCATGGATGACGCATTCGGTGCCCGCCTGTCGCACCTGAGCCGGTCGGTGGCGGGCCATGTCGTGCTGGTCACCGGTGCCGGTTCGGGCATCGGTCGGGCCACCGCCCACCTGTTCGCCGACGAGGGCGCCCGCGTCGCGGTCACCGACGTGGACGGGGACGCCGCCGGCACGGTGGCTGCCGAGGTCGAGGGTGCGGGGGGTGCCGCCCGTGCCTGGGGCCTCGACGTCACCGACCGGCCCGAGGTGCGACGGGTCGTCGACGAGGTGGCGGCGTGGGGTCCGGGGCTCGACGTGCTGGTCAACAACGCCGGGGCCGCCATGGGCGCGCCGATCGGCCACGACGCCTTCGTCGACACCTGGGACCGGGCCCTCGACCTGATGGCCACCGCCCAGACGACCGCCATCCGGGCGGCGCTCCCGCACCTGCGGGCGTCGTCGGCGGGCCGGATAGTGAACGTGTCGTCCACCGAGGGCGTGGGCGGCTCGGCCGGGATGGCCGCCTACACGGCCGCGAAGCACGCCGTGGTCGGCCTGACCCGGGCACTGGCGGTCGAGCTGGGCGACGACGGCATCACGGTCAACGCCGTGTGCCCGGGCCCGGTCGACACGGCTGCCGGCGTCCGGCTACATCACCGGCCACGCCCTCCTGGTCGACGGCGGGATGACGATCAAGAACAACTGATCGACGGGCGCCTCTGCCGCCGGCCCTAGCCCTGGTACAGGACGAGGGCCTCGTAGAGCAGGGCGGGCACCTCGCTGCCGACGCCGTGGATCGCCACCTGGGTGGCCAGCAGGGTGCCCTTCTTGTGCTGCCGGGCCTCCTTGATCCGGTTGCGGGCGTGCAGCTTCGACCCGACGGGAACCGGCGCGAGGAAGCGCAGCCCGTCGGCGCCGTAGTTGACGACGTTCTGGTGGCCGGTGAGTCTCACCGTGCCCGTCTTGTTGAGGCTCGGCATCAGGCTCAGGGTCAGGAAGCCGTGGGCGATCGGCGCACCGAACGGGCCGGCGGTGGCCCGCTCGACGTCGACGTGGATCCACTGGTGGTCCCCGGTCAGGTCGGCGAAGCCGTTGATCATCTCCTGGGTGACCTCGAGTTCGGGTCCCCAGTCGCTCCAGGCATCCTCGCCGCCGGCGGCGTTGATGGCGTCGATGTCGTCGAAGGGGATCTCGTGCATGTGCTGGGTGTCCTTCCCGGTCTCGATCTCGGGACACGGTGGCGTGTGGGAGGTCCGCAGGCAAACCCGGGCGTGTCGATGGCCCGCTCTCCCCAGCCGGATCGCCGGGGCGCACCCGTTCGCTCCGGCCGGCGCAAGTCGTGTCGCATCCGCACCCCGGCCTCGCCCGCAAGCCAGCGGGCCAAGTGGGAGGAGGCCCGTCCCCTTCTCACGTGGCGATCGAGGGGAGGCCCGTCCCCTTCTCACCCGGGGGCGCGATGGGGGAGGCCTGTGGTCGGTTGTCTAGGGTCACGGGCTGCCGTCGAGACCGGCGGCACGGGGATCGAGGGGCACGCGTGGACCGACACTTCCGAGAGGCATGGGACGAGATGACCGCACCGGGCGCGCCGTTCGCCTGGTCGGTCGTCGACGTGCGGGGCGTGCCGACCCGGGCCTACGACGCCGCCCCACCCAACCTGGCGCTGCTCTGGGCCGCCTCGGCCGCCCACGCCGACAAGGACTTCCTCGTCTACGAGGACGAGCGGTACACGTACGCCGACGTCCACGAGCGGGTCGGCGCCCTCGCCGCCCACCTGGCCTCGGTCGGCATCGGCCACGGCGACCGGGTGGCGATCGCCATGCGCAACTACCCCGAGTGGGTCGTCGGCTACTGGGCCACGGTCAGCATCGGGGCGGCGGTCGTCGGCATGAACGCCTGGTGGACCGGCCCCGAGATGGAGTTCGGCCTCACCGACTGCGAGGCGGGCGTGCTGCTCTGCGACGGGGAGCGCCTCGACCGGATCCGCCCCCACCTCGACGGCCTGCGCGACGGGCGCCGCCTCCACGTGGTCGCCGTCCGCACCGACGCCGGCGTGTCAGGAGGAGGCCTGCCCGACGACGCCGTCCACTGGGACGACGCCCTTGCCGCCGCCGGCGACCCGCCGACCCTGCCCGACATCTCGCCCGAGGACGACGTCTGCATCTTCTACACCTCGGGCACCACCGGCCATCCCAAGGGCGCCGTGCTCACGCACCGCGGTGCCGTCACCAACCTGCTGAACCTGGCGTTCTGGCAGGTCATGACCGACGCCGCCCAGGCCAAGGCCGTCGCTGCCGGCGAGCCGCCGCCCGGGTCCGACAAGGCCAGTGGCGAGTCCAACCCGGGTTCGGTTCTGGCCGTGCCGCTCTTCCACGTCACCGGCTGCAACTGCTGCCTGCACCCGGTCACCGCGTCCGGCGGCCGACTCGTCCTGATGCACCGCTGGGATGCCGAGCGGGCCCTCGAGCTCATCGAGCGGGAGCGCACCTCGACGTTCACCGGCGTGCCCACGATGGCCCGGGAGCTCGTCAACAGTCCCGACTTCGCCACCCGCGACACCTCCAGCATCCAGCACCTCGGTGGCGGCGGGGCGGCGGTACAGCCGGACCTGGTCGCCAAGATCGAGGATCGCATCCAGGGCCGGCCCAGCACCGGCTACGGCCTCACCGAGGTCAACGGCGTCATCACCATCAACTCGGCGCACTTCTTCCTCGCCAAGCCCGAGTCGGCCGGCCCGGCGCTTCCGGTCATGGAGGCCCGCATCGTCGGCGACGACGGCACCGACCAGCCGCCCGGCGGCGTCGGCGAGTTGTGGGTTCGGGGCGCCAACGTGTTCCGCGGCTACCTGAACCGCCCCGAGGCCAACGCCGAGGTCCTCACCGACGGCTGGTTCCACACCGGCGACATCGGCTACCTCGACGACGACGGCTTCCTGTTCCTCGTCGATCGGGCCAAGGACATGGTGCTGCGCGGCGGCGAGAACGTGTACTCGGCGGAGGTCGAGGCCGCCATCTACGAGCATCCGTCCATCGCGGAGGCGGCCGTGTTCGCCGTGCCCGACGAGCGCCTGGGCGAGGCGGTGGGCGTGGCCGTGCTGCTGCTCCCCGGCGAGTCGCTCGACGCCGACGGACTGCGCGCCCACGTGGCCGAGCGGATCGCCTCGTTCAAGGTGCCCGAGCACGTCTGGTTCGTGGACGAGCCGTTGCCCCAGAACGCCAACGGCAAGTTCCTGAAGCGCGAGCTGCGCGAGACCCTGGTCGGCACCCCGGCTGTCTGATTCGGTCCGAGGACGGCCGGGACCACCGGGCGCCGCCGCTACCGTGACACCGATGGGCGAGCGCAACCCCTACCTCGTCGAGCGCCTCCAGGGCTTCGGCACCACGATCTTCGCGGAGATGTCCGAGTTGGCGTCGCGCACCGGCGCCATCAACCTCGGCCAGGGCTTCCCCGACGCCGACGGGCCCGACGCGGTCCTCGAGGCGGCGGTGGCTGCGATGCGTGCCGGCCACAACCAGTACCCGCCCAGCCTGGGCGTCCCGGCGCTGCGCCGGGCGGTGGCCGACCACCAGCGACGCTTCTACGGCCTAGAGGTCGATCCCGACACCGAGGTGCTGGTCACCGCCGGTGCGTCCGAGGCCATCGCCGCGGCGATGCTGGCGCTGGTCGAGCCGGGCGATGAGGTTGTGGTGTTCGAGCCCTACTTCGACCACTACGCCACCTCGATCGCCCTGGCCGGTGGTAGGCGCCGGGTGGTTCGCCTGCAGGAGCCGGACCTCCACTTCGACGTGGCCGACCTCGAGGCGGCGGTCGGTCCCAACACGCGACTGATCCTGCTCAACTCACCGCACAACCCGGCCGGCAAGGTCTTCGACGCGAACGAACTTGCGGCCGTCGCCGCAGTGGCGGTCGAGCACGACCTGTTGGTCGTCACCGACGAGGTCTACGAGCACCTCGTCTTCGACGACGTCCCACACATCCCGATGGCGACGCTGCCGGGCATGGCCGAACGCACCCTCACGATCTCGTCGGCCGGGAAGTCGTTCGGGTTCACCGGCTGGAAGGTCGGCTGGGCGATGGGTTCGACCGACCTGGTGTCGGCGGTCGTCGTGGCGAAGCAGTCGCTGACGTACGTGAGCAGCGGGCCCTTCCAGCACGCCCTGGTCGTCGCCCTCGGCCTCGATGACGGCTACTTCGCCGAGTTGGCTGCCGACCTGCAGGCCAAGCGGGACCTGTTCTGCGGGGGCCTCACCGCCGCCGGCTTCGAGGTGCGGCCACCGTCGGGCACCTACTTCGCCACGGCCGACATCCGGCCTCTCGGCTTCGACGACGGCATCGAGTTCTGCCTGTCGCTGCCGGAGCGCTGCGGGGTGGTGGCCGTGCCGAGCACCGTCTTCTACGACGACGAGGCGGCCGGCCGGCATCTGGTGCGGTTCGCCTTCTGCAAGCATCCCGACGTGCTCAGCGAGGCGGCCGACCGGCTGGCCACGCTCGCCCCCTGAGCCCCGAGCCCCCGAATCCCACGAGGAGGTCCACCATGAGGGTCGCCGCCATCCAGCACGACGTGGTCTGGGAGGACCGGGCCGCCAACCACGCCCACCTGGCCGGCATGGTGGCCGAAGCCGCCGACCGGGGGGCCGACCTGGTGGTGCTCACCGAGATGTTCCCGACCGGCTTCTCGCTGGCCACCGACCTGATCGTCGAGCCGGCCGACGGGCCGAGCGTCGAGTGGCTGTGCGACCAGGCGGCCCGCCACGGCTGCTGGACCGCCGGGTCGATTCCGACGGCCGACATCGCCGGAGAGTTGCCGGTCAACCGGTTCGTCGTGGCCGCCCCCGACGGCGCCACCCACCACTACGACAAGCTCTACCCGTTCTCCTACGCCCGGGAGCACGAGCGGTACCGGGCCGGCGAGAAGCACGTCACGGTCGACATCGGCGGCGTCCGCACGTCGCTGTTCGTCTGCTACGACCTGCGCTTCGCCGAGGCCTTCTGGGACCTGGCCCACGAGACCGACCTGTACCTGGTGCCCGCCAACTGGCC
>LUMW01000151.1_pt1:0-27500 | contig 28982 bp, 33 predicted proteins | sample 729761 | NCBI WGS metagenome assembly LUMW01 (sample SAMN03860302, study PRJNA289734) | marine metagenome | biome: seawater column; feature: ocean; material: water; isolation source: Red Sea water column Station 192 - depth 500m | place: Saudi Arabia: Red Sea | collected 2011-10-15 | depth...
CCGAGAAGGAGGTCGCCGACAACCGGCTCTGGTGCAGCCCCGACTGGTACGACGAGGCCCACGTCCGCTCGCTGTACGCCGCCTACACCGCACGGTCGCCGCAGTCCCGCGGCGCCTTCGAACGCCAGATGGGGGCCGCCGTGGCCGACGGCAACCGCGACGCCGTCATCGCCACCATCACGGTCCCCACCCGCGTCCTGCACGGCAGCGCCGACACGCTCATCGACGTCAGCGGCGGCGAGCACACCGCCGACCTGATCCCCGGCGCCGGCCTCGTCGTCGTCGACGGCTGGGGCCACGACCTGCCGCCGGGCTCCTGGCCGCACCTGGTCGCCGCCATCACCGAGCACGCCCGCCGCGCCGACCTGGCGCACGCCGACCAAACGAACCGAACACACCAAGCGAACTGACCGCACCGAACAGGGGAGCACGCCATGGGAGCACTCGACGGGGTCCGCGTCATCGAACTGGCCGGCATCGGGCCGGGACCCTTCTGCGGGATGATGCTGGCCGACATGGGCGCCGAGGTCGTCCAGGTCGACCGTGCCGGCGCCGTACGTGGCGGCGATCCCGAGCGGCCGCCCGGCAACGTCAACGCCCGGGGCCGGCGCAGCATCGGCATCGACCTCAAGTCACCCGAGGGCGTCGAGACCGTGCTGCGCCTCGTGGAGGGTGCCGACATGCTCTTCGAGGGCTTCCGCCCCGGCGTGGCCGAGCGCCTCGGGGTCGGCCCCGACGACTGCCTCGCCCGCAACCCGGCCCTCGTCTACGGCCGCATGACCGGGTGGGGCCAGGAAGGCCCCTACGCCTCGATGGCCGGACACGACATCAACTACATCGCCCTCGCCGGCGTGCTCGCCCACCTCGGTCGGCACGACTCCGGGCCGGTGCCGCCCATGAACCTGGTGGGCGACTTCGGCGGAGGCGGCATGTACCTCGCCTTCGGCATGGTCTGCGCCCTCCTCGAGGCCCGCACCTCCGGGCAGGGCCAGGTCGTCGACGCCGCCATGGTCGACGGGGCCGCCAGCCTCATGAGCTTCATCCACGGGATGCTGGCCTCGGGCTTCCACACCCCGGAACGCGGCGTCAACATGCTCGACACCGGCGCCCACTTCTACGATGTGTACGAGTGCGCCGACGGCGGCTGGATCTCCATCGGGTCGATCGAGCCGCAGTTCTACGCCGAACTGGTCGAGAAGCTGGGCCTGGACCCCGAGCGTTTCGGCAACCAGCTCGACCGCAGCCTGTGGCCCGAGCTCACCGAGGAGGTCGCCGCCGTCGTGCGGACGAAGACCCGGGACGAGTGGGACGCCATCCTCGAGGGCAGCGACGTCTGCTACGCCCCGGTGCTCACCGCCGCCGAGGCCGCCGGGCACCACCACAACGTGGCCCGGGGTACCTTCATCGAGGTGGGCGGCATCACGCAGCCGGGTCCGGCGCCGCGGCTCAGCCGCACCCCCGGCGAGGTCCGCCGGCCACCGGCACACGCCGGCCAGCACACCGACGAGCTCCTCGCCGAGGCCGGCTTCACCGACGACGAGGTCGCCGCCCTGCGCGACTCGGGCGCCGTCGCCTGAGTCCCCCGCAACCGGGATCCCGATGGCCACCGCCGTCTTCCTCCACGCCCATCCCGACGACGAGGCGCTCGCCACCGGCGGCACCATGGCCCGCCTGGCCGACGCCGGCCACCGGGTCGTGCTCGTCGTCGCCACCCACGGCGAGGAGGGCGAGCCCGTCCCCGGCGTGCTGGCCGAGGGCGAGCCGCTCGGCGACCGCCGCACCGCCGAGGTCGCCGACGCCGCTGCGATCCTCGGCGCCGCCCGGGTCGAGTTCCTCGGCTACCGCGACAGCGGCATGGACGGCGACCCGGCCAACGGCCACCCCGACTCCTTCTGGCAGGCCGACGTCGACGAGGCGCTCGCCACCGGCGGCACCATGGCCCGCCTGGCCGACGCCGGCCACCGGGCCATCCGGGCCTCCATCGAGGAGGCGTTCGCCGCCGGCGAACTCGACGACATGGCGGCCGCCAGCCTCGAGGAACGCCGCGAGCGGGCCGAGCAGGAGGCCTTCGGCACCCCCGCCACCGAGATCACGCACGCCATCGACGTGCACGGCGTGATCGAGCGCAAGCGGGCCGCCATCGCCGCCCACGCCAGCCAGATCGCCGCCGACTCGTTCTTCCTCGCCATGCCGCTCGAGCGGTTCGCGTCGGTGTTCGGCACCGAGTGGTTCGTCGACCCCAACCGGCCCCGCGGCGGCGAGGACTTCCGGACCGACCCGCTGCTCGGCTGAGCCCGGCGGGCAGGGCACACTCGTGGGCATGGGGACGCCATGAGGGACCTCCACGCGGCGCTGGCCTGGGCCATCGTGCTCGGCAACGGCCTCGCCGGCGGCTGGGCGCTGGCCGCACACCGGGTCGTCGTGCTGCGGCGCCGCGCCCTCTGGGTCGTCACCGGACTCGCGCAGGTGCTGCTGCTGGCCCAGGCCTGGGCCGGCGCGGCCGTCGCCGTGGACGAGGGGATCGACGTCGACGCCTTCCACCTCTTCTACGGGGCCGCCGCCCTGCTCTCGGCCGGCGTGGCGTGGGGCTACCGGCGCCAGCTGGCCGATCGGGTCCACCTGCTCTACGGCGGCGTGGGCCTCTGGATCATGGGCCTCGGCATCCGGGCGATGGTGCTCGGCTGACGGCGTCGCCCCCGTCGAGGGGCGGGCCGCTCAGGCGTGGAGGCGGGTGCGGAGGTCCTCGAGCTGGTCGCGCAACTCGGTCGGGAGGCGCTCGCCGACGGCGGCGTAGTGCTCCTCGATCACGGCCAGCTCGCCCTCCCAGGCCGACGGGTCGACGTCCAGCAACTTCGCCATGGCGGCGTCGTCGACGTCGGTGCCCGAGCGGTCGATGGCATCGAGCGTGGGTACCAGGCCGATCGGGGTCTCGGCGGCGGCGCCGTCGCCGGCCACCCGCTCCAGCACCCACTCGAGCACCCGGCAGTTCTCGCCGAAGCCGGGCCACAGGAACGAGCCGTCGTCGTCGCGGCGGAACCAGTTGACCCAGAACAACCTCGGGAGCTTGTCGGCGTCGGCCCGCTCGCCGACCTCCAGCCAGTGGGCGAAGTAGTCGCCGACGTTGTAGCCGGTGAAGGGCAGCATGGCGAACGGGTCGAACCGGACGACGCCGGTCTGGCCGGTTGCGGCCGCCGTCTTCTCGGAGCTCATGATCGACCCGAGGAAGACGCCGTGTGCCCAGTCGCGGGCCTCGGTCACCAGTGGCACGTTGGTGGCCCGGCGGCCGCCGAACAGGATCGCCGAGATCGGCACGCCGGCCGGGTCCGCCCACTCGTGGGCGATCGACGGGCACTGTGACGCCGGCACCGTGAAGCGGGCGTTCGGATGCGCCGCCGGTGCGTCGCCGTCGGCGTCCCACGGTTCCCCCCGCCAGTCGGTGAGGTTGGCCGGTGGCTCGTCGGTCATGCCCTCCCACCAGACGTCGCCGTCCTCGGTGAGCGCCACGTTGGTGAAGACGGCGTTGGCCCGCATCGTCGCCATGGCGTTGTGGTTGGTGGCTTCCGAGGTGCCCGGTGCCACGCCGAAGAAGCCGGCCTCCGGGTTGATGGCGTAGAGACGACCGTCGTCACCGAACTTCATCCAGGCGATGTCATCGCCGATCGTCTCGACGGTCCAGCCCGGCAGCGTCGGCACCATCATCGCCATGTTGGTCTTGCCGCAGGCCGACGGGAAGGCGGCGGCGACGTACCGGCGCTCGCCCTCCGGCGAGGTGACCGCCAGCACCAGCATGTGCTCGGCCAGCCAGCCGCCGTCCCGGGCCATCGTCGAGGCGATCCGGAGGGCGAAGCACTTCTTGCCCAGCAGGGCGTTGCCGCCGTATCCGGAGCCGTACGACCAGATCTCCCGGGTCTCGGGGAAGTGGGCGATGTACTTGTGGTCCGGGTTGCAGGGCCACGGAACGTCCTCGGCGCCGTCGACCAGCGGGGCGCCCACCGAGTGCACGCACGGCACGAAGTCGCCCTCGCCGAGGAGGTCGAGCACGGCGCCGCCCATCCGGGTCATGGTCCGCATCCCGACCACGACGTAGGGCGAGTCGGTGAGCTGTACGCCGATGTGGGCGATGGGGGAGCCCAGCGGACCCATGCTGAACGGCACCACGTACAGGGTGCGGCCGACCATGGCGCCCCGGTAGCGCTCGAGCATCTCGGCCTTGAGTTCGTCGGGCTCCCGCCAGTTGTTGGTGGGACCGGCGTCGAGCGGATCCTTGGTGGCGATGTAGGTGCGGTCCTCGACCCGGGCGACGTCCTCGGGGTCGGAGAAGGCGAGGAAGCTGTTCGGGCGCAAGTCGTCGTTCAGGCGGCGGAACGTGCCGGCCTCGACCAGCCGTGCGCAGAACGACTCGTACTCGGCGTCGGAGCCGTCACACCACTGGACCGAATCCGGCCCGAGGATCGCTGCCCACTCGTCCACCCATTCGAGGAGGACCTGGTTGGAGGTCGACGCACCCATGCGGCTCCCATTGCTACACGACGAAATCGCCGCGAGCCGACATGGCAGGGTGTGACTGGTGCGACACCGGGGCGGCGGTCGGGCCCCCGGCTCAGTGGATGTCGGGCGTCCCCATGTCGACCTCGGCGCCGATCGAGAGGCCGGTGGCCCGCTCGTCGTCGTCGAGGACGAACAGCACCCGCTGGCCGGGCCGCAGCATGCGAAAGATCGAGCCCTCGAGGGCGTCGTCGGCCAGGTCGAACTCGGCGAAGTCGGCCTCGCGCACCACGACGCCGTCGCGGGTGCCGGGGTCGTACGACTTGACCACTCCCTGCATGGTGCCCCCCTCGTCGAGCCGGTGCGTGGGCCGTGCCCTAGTGGGCGGCCTTCTGCACCTTGCCGGCCTTGAGGCAGCCGGTGCAGACGTCCAGGCGCTTCGTGGTCTTGCCGACCACGGCCCGGACGCGCTGGATGTTGGGGTTCCACCGGCGGTTCGTCCGGCGGTGGGAGTGGCTCAGCTGCTTGCCGAACCAGGGCTTCTTGCCGCAGATCTCGCACACGGAGGCCATGTCTGTCCTGATCCTTCGCTGGGTGGGTCGTGCGCCGGGGCGACGCGGAGCCCGTCGGGCGACCCGTGGGAACCCCGCAAGGCTACGGCCACCCGGTGGGGCGCTCCAACCCCCGAAGCCCGGCACGGCAGCCGCGACCTCGGCGTGGCCGGTGGGTACGCTCGCGGGCCGTGACCGTTGCGACCACCCTCGACGCCGCCGGCCTGCGCGCCGTCGTGACCGGCTTCCACGAGGCCCTCCGCGGGCACCGCGAGGTGCTCAACCTGCTCAACGTGTACCCGGTCCCCGACGGCGACACCGGCACCAACATGTCGATGACCGCCCAGGCGGCCGTCAACGCCCTCGCCGACCTCGAGGACGGCGCGGCCGACGATCTGGCCGCCGTCACCGGTGCCGTTGCGCACGGTTCCCTGATGGGTGCCCGCGGCAACTCGGGCGTGATCCTCTCGCAGGTCCTGCGGGCGTTGTGCGGCGTCGTGGGCGAGGCCGGACGCGTCGACGGCCGGATCCTCGCCGACGGGCTGGCTGCCGCCTCGACCGCCGCCTACGACGCCGTCGGCTCGCCGGTCGAGGGCACGATCCTGACGGTCGTCCGCGAGTCGTCCGAGGCGGCGGTGGTCGTCGCGGACGATGGCGCCGACCTGCTGTCGGTCGCCGAGGCCGCTCGGGAACGTGCCGGCGACGCCCTCGAGCGCACTCCGGACATGCTCCCCGTGCTGGCCGAGGCCGGCGTGGTCGACGCCGGCGGCTCCGGCTACCTGCTCCTGCTCGACGCCGTGCTGACCGCCGCCGACGGGCGCCCCCTGCCCGAGCCCCCCGAGACACCGGCGGCGGCTGCGCCGCTGGTGGTCGACCGCGGGGCCGCCGACCACGGCCTCGATGGCGGCCGGTACGAGGTCATGTTCTTCCTCGACGCCCCCGACGACACCGTGCCGGGGTTCCGGGATGCCTGGGGCGAACTCGGCGACTCGGTCGTCGTGGTCGGCGGCGACGGGGTCTGGAACTGCCACGTCCACACCGACGACATCGGCGCCGTCGTCGAGGCCGGCATCGCCGTGGGCCGCCCCCACGGGATCCGCGTCTCGGACCTGCTGGAGGAGGCCGAGGAGCAGGCCTGGGTGCGCGAGCAGATCGCCAGCGGTGCCGGCGAACCGGCGGGGGAGCCGGTGCCGTGCGCCGTGGTCGCCGTCGCCAACGGGCCGGGCATCGTCGAGATCTTCCGGTCGCTCGGCGTGCACCGCGTGGTCGCTGGCGGCCAGTCGATGAACCCCTCCACCGCCGACCTGCTGGCGGCCGTCGAGGCCGTTCCCGCCGACGAGGTCGTCGTCCTGCCCAACAACGGCAACATCGTCGCCGTCGCCGAGCAGGTCGACGAGCAGACCGCCAAGGTCGTCCGAGTGGTGCCCACGAAGAGCATCACGGAGGGCTTCGCCTCGCTGCTCGAGTACGACCCGGAGGGAACCGCCGACGCCAACCGCGACCTCATGGGCGAGGCCGCCGGCAACGTCGTCGCCGCCGAGGTCACCGTCGCCGTCCGCGACTCGGGCAGCGATGCCGGCGACATCGCCACCGGCGACCACCTGGGCCTGTCCGGTGGCAAGGTGCGGGTCATTGCCGGTTCGCTCATCGAGGCGGCCAGCCGACTGCTCGACGACCTGCTCGACGACGACCACGAGCTCGTCACCCTGATCGCCGGTGAGGACGCCGACGAGGCCTCCACGGCAGCCGTCGTCGCCCATGTCGCCGAGCACCACGGGCACGTCGACGTCGAGGTCCACGAGGGCGGCCAGCCGCTGTACCCCTACTTCGTGGGCATCGAGTAGCCGGGGTACCGCGTGGGTCCGGCGTGAGCGGCGACCCGCCCGAGGGGGGCGTCACCCTGCGGGAGTTGGCGGACCGGCCGGTCAGCGACCTGCACGGGGTGGGCGACAAGAAGGCGACGGCACTCGCCAAGGCCGGCGTCGAGTCGGTGCTGGACCTGCTCTCGTACTACCCGCGGCGCTGGCTGGACCGCACCCGCGAGGCCACCATCGACGAGCTCGCCGTCGGCGAGGAGGGGATGGTCCTCGTCCGGGTCGTCAGGGTGTCGTCGCGGCGCACCCGGAACCGGCGGTCGCTGGTGGAGGCGCGTGTCACCGACGGCACCGGCTCGCTCACCCTCACCTTCTTCAACCAGCCGTGGCGGGAGCGGCAGCTGCCCGAGGGCACCGAGGCGGTCGTGTTCGGCCGGATGGACCGCTACCGGGACCGCCTCCAGATGGCCAACCCGGTGGTCGACCTGGTGGGGGACCGGACCGGCCGCATCGTCGCCGTCTATCCGCAGTCCGAGTCCGCCGGCCTCGCCAGCTGGGACCTCGACGCCCTGGTCGGCGAGGCCATCCGGCGGGTCATGAAGGTGCGCGGGTTCGACGACCCCGTCCCGGCCGGAGTGCTCGCCCGGCACCGGCTCACCGACCGGGCCGCCGCCTACCGCGGCATCCACCGGCCCGAGACCATGCACGAGGTCGCCGAGGCCCGGCGCCGCCTCGTGTTCGACGAGTTGCTGCGGATCCAGCTGGCGCTCGTGCACCGCAAGGTCCAGTTGGAGCGCAGCGCCCAGGGGATCCCCCACGAGGACGGCGGACCGGGCGGGCTGGTGGCCGCCTTCCACGACCTGCTGGACTTCCCCCTCACAGGTGCGCAGCAGCGGGTGGTCGCCGAGATCCTCGCCGACATGGCCCGGCCCACGCCGATGCACCGGCTGCTCCAGGGCGACGTGGGCTCCGGCAAGACCGTCGTCGCCGTGAGCGCCCTCCTGGCCGCCGTGCAGGGCGGCCATCAGGGGGCGTTCATGGCGCCCACCGAGGTCCTGGCCGAGCAGCACCACCTGGGTGTGGCCGGCCTGCTGGCGGGCCTCGAGGTCGGCGACGACGACTCGCTGTTCCAGCGCCGACCGGTCGGCGTGGCGCTCCTCACCAACCGGACCACGGCGGCTGAGCGCCGCCGCATCGCCGACGACCTCGCCGGAGGCCGGCTCGACATCCTGATCGGCACGCACGCCCTCATCCAGGAGGGCGTCGAGTTCCGGTCGCTGGGAGCGGTCGTCATCGACGAGCAGCACCGGTTCGGCGTCGAGCAGCGGGACGCCCTGCGCCGCCGGAACCCGGACGGCACCGAGCCCGACGTGCTCGTCATGACCGCCACCCCGATCCCGCGCACCGCCGCCATGACGGTCTACGGCGACCTCGACGTGTCGGTGCTCGACGAGCTGCCGCCGGGACGCATGCCGATCGGGACCGAGTGGGTGGTCGACGACGAGGAGGCCGTCTGGGCGGCGGTCCGCGCCGAGGTCGCCGACGGCCACCAGGCGTACGTGGTGTGCCCGCTCATCGACGAGTCCGAGGCCCTCGAGGTGGCATCCGCCGAGGAGACCTTCGAGCGCCTCCTGGACGGCCCCCTGGCCGGCCTGCGCGTCGGGCTGCTGCACGGACGGGTCGGGCCCGCCGAGAAGGAGGAGACCATGCGCCTCTTCCGGGCCGGCGCCCTCGACGTGCTGGTGGCGACCACCGTGATCGAGGTCGGCGTCGACGTCCCCAACGCCACGGCCATGGTCGTCCTCGACGCCGCCCGCTTCGGCATCGCCCAACTGCACCAGCTGCGCGGCCGGGTCGGCCGGGGGGCGGCCGTGAGTCGGTGCCTGCTGGTGGGGGAGGCGACCACGCCCGACGCCGAGGAGCGGCTCCGGGCGATGGTCCGAACCACCGACGGCTTCGAACTGGCCGAGGTCGACCTCGACCTGCGCGGCGAGGGCACGATCATGGGGGAGCGCCAGAAGGGCCGGAACGACCTGCGCCTCGCCTCGCTGCGCCGCGACCGCGAGTGGGTCGAGGCCGCACGGGAGGCGGCGGTCGACCTGGTCGGCGACGGCGACGGCCTCCACGCCCACCCGGGACTGGCCGACGAGGTCGACCTCCTGCTCGGTGACGACGAGGCCGACTGGCTCCTCAAGTCGTGAACGGGTGCAGACTCGGCGCCTGATGGACCCGCGCACCGCCGAGACGCACGAACTGCCCGACGTCGGCGCCACCCTGGCCGTCGCCTTCGCGGGGGACCCGGTGCTCTCGTTCCTGTTCGCCGACCCCGGAACCCGCCCGGGCCTCCTCGCCACCTTCTTCTCGGCGCGCCTGGCGGGCGGTATCGGCATCGACGAGACCGTCACCGTCGACGGCCTCGCCTCGGCCGCTGTGTGGGTGCCGCCGCTGGGTCCGGACGACCCCGGACCGGACTTCGACGCCGCGGTGGCCGCCGTGGTGGCGATCCTCGGCGAGGAGGAGGCGATGGCGAAGCTGGCGGCCCTGGCCCCGATGCTCGAGGCCCATCCGCACACCCCGCACTGGTACCTGGCGTTCGTCGGGACCCGCCCGGAGGGGCGGGGGCGGGGGCTTGCATCCCGGCTGATCGCCGTGGTGACCGACCGCTGCGACGCCGAGGGGATCCCCGCCTACCTCGAGTCCAGCGATCCCGCCAACGTGCCGCTGTACGAGCGCCACGGGTTCGCCGTCACCGGCGAGGTGGAGATCGAGGGCGGCCCGACCATTCCGCTGATGTGGAGGGAACCGCGGGGCTGAGGGGCCGCTGATGTGGAGGGAGCCGCGGGGCTGAGGGGCCGCTGATGTGGAGGGAGCCGCGGGGCTGAGGGACCCGCGGCGACGAGGGTCAGGACGGGCCGTCGGGGGCGCCGTCGTCCTCGTCGTCGGGCATGACCAGGTCCCAGCGGTCCATGCAGTCGGCGCACCGGTAGGCCACGGGGTCGCCGGGGTCGAACTCCTCTTCCGGGTGGGCCAGCAGGTGGCAGGTGCCCCCACAGTCGACGCAGGTGATCGTGGCCGGCGCTCGCATGCCGTAACGCTAGTTCGGCGGCCAGCGCCCATACTTGGGTATGCGCGTCGTGGCCGGAACCGCCCGTGGACGCCGGCTGGCGGCCCCGAGGGACGACGCCGTCCGCCCGACCGGCGACCGGGTCCGCGAGGCGGTCTTCAACGCCCTGCACAGCCAGGGGGCGGTCGTCGACGCCGCGGTGCTCGACCTGTTCGCCGGCACCGGGGCACTCGGGATCGAGGCGCTGTCGCGCGGCGCCGCACACGCCACCTTCGTCGAGTGCTCGCGGGCCCACGCTGCGCTCGTCGAGGACAACCTGGCCACCTGTGGCTTCACCGACCGGGCCGACGTCGTGGTCGCCGACGCCGAACGCTGGCTGTCGGCCAACCCCGGCCGCTGGGACCTGGCGCTGCTGGACCCCCCGTACGCCTACGACGGCTGGACGACCCTGCTGGCCGCCCTCGACGCAGCGGTCGCCGTGGTCGAGTCCGACCGGGAGGTCGAGGTGCCCGCCGGCTGGCATGTCGGAAGGGTGCGGCGGTACGCGGGTACCGTGGTGATGCTGCTCTCGCCCGAACCCGGAGACCCTGGGAGTTCCCGACCGTGACCCGAGTCCTGTACCCCGGATCATTCGACCCCGTCCACAACGGCCACGTCGAGCTCGTCGAGACGGCCTCGCGGCTGTTCGACGAGGTCGTCGTCGGGACCCTCATGAACCCCTCGAAGGGAGGCGGCCTGTTCACCCTCGAGGAGCGCATGGAACTCCTCGACGAGTGCTTCACCCACCTCGACAACGTCCGTACCACCATGTTCGACGGCCTCGTCGTCACCCTCGCCACCGAGGTCGAGGCCGACTTCATCGTGAAGGGGCTGCGGGCGGTCTCCGACTTCGAGGCCGAGCTGCAGATGGCCCAGACCAACCTCGCCATCTCCGGCGTCCACACCCTCTTCCTGCCCACCGCCTCCCGCCGGTCGTTCCTCGCCTCGGGCCTGATCCGGGAGGTCTCCCGCCTCGGCGGCGACGTCTCCGAGATGGTCCCCGAACCGGTCCGGCTGCGGCTGGCCGAGAAGGCCGGAGCGTAGGCGCCGTGTCCGACCCGTCCGACCTCGCCGACCCGGGCCTCCCGACCCCGGAGCAGGACACCCGGCGGGCGACCGACCCCTACCACCCGCCCCAGGTCGAGGGGATCCTCCGCCAGGCGCGCGAGGCCGTCGCCAATGCCCGGCCGATGCCGCTCTCGGCGTCCTCCATGATCAACAAGGAGGAGTTGCTCGAGGTGCTCGACGAGGCCATCGCCCGGCTGCCCGAGGACCTGCGGGCCGCCCGCTGGCTGCTCAAGGAGCGCGAGGAGTTCCTCGCCAAGGTCCGCCGCGAAGGCGACGAGATCCTCGAGATGGCCCGCTCACAGGCCGAGCGGCTGGTGCAGCGCACCGAGGTCGTCCGGACCGCGGAACAACGGGCCCGCCAACTGGTCGAGATGGCCCACGAGGACGCCCGGCGGATGCGCCGCGAGACCGAGGACTACTGCGACCAGAAGCTGGCCACGTTCGAGGCCACCCTGACCGAGGCCCGCGACACGATCGCCGCCGGCAGGCGCAAGCTCCAGGAGACGGTGCTCGACCGCGACCGTCGGCAGCAGGCCGAAGCCGCCGAACAGGCCGCCCAGGCCGCCGCGGCCGAGGCCCAGCGCCCGAGGTCGAGTTCCTCGTTCTTCGATCAGGACAGCGACGGCCCCGAGCCGGACGGGTGAGCCCACACTCGGCGCCGTCGGCCGCCCTGCGGGCATGACCGGCGGACTTCGGGTCCCGGTCGCCCCGCTGCGACGGCGCGGCGCGGTGCCGCGCCGGATCGACGAGGCCGTCGCCCTCGACGGCCTGCGGGTCGGGACGGTCGCCGTCGACGACGACAGGGTGGTGCTCGCCCTCGAGGTCGGGGCCAGCGGCCGTGACGTGGTCGCCCACGGCACCGTCGACCTGGACTGGACGGGGGAGTGCCGGCGCTGCCTGGGGGAGGTGCGCGGCCACCTGTGCCTCGAGGTCCGCGAGGTGTTCCGGCCGTCCGACGAGATCGGCGACGGCGAGGACGATGCTGGCGACACGTATCCACTCGAGGCGGATGGCGGCGAGGAGACGGTCGACCTCGAGGCAGTTGCCCGGGACGCCGTCCTGCTGTCCCTCCCGCTGTCCCCGTTGTGCGACGAGGGATGCGCCGGTCCCGACCCCGACCGGTTCCCGGCACTCCCCGTCCATGACGCCGAGACCGGGGAGCCGGCCCGAGACCCCCGCTGGGCGGCGCTGGACGTGCTCCGGGAGCCGGATCCCGGCGAGTGATCCGGTCGACGCCGGACCGCTTCCGGGGCCGGGCCGCTAGCCTTTCGGGGTCGCCGCGACGGGCACCTCCGCCCCTCGTCCGCTCCGAAGCCGTTCGACCCTGCGAGTTCACGATGGCCGTTCCCAAGAAGAAGACCTCCAAGGCCAAGGGCCGCAGCCGTCGGGCCAGCGCCTGGACCCTGCGTCCCTCGTCGCGCAGCACCTGCCCCCGCTGTGGCGACGTGCGCCGCCCGCACCGCGTCTGTGGCAACTGCGGCTGGTACGCGGGCCGCCAGGCCGTCGACGTCGACTGACTCGATACTCCCCGCGAACGCCGCCATGGCCGGGGCCGGCCGGGCGATGCGCCATGATGGCCCCGTGACCACCTCCACCGGCACCCCTGTCGGCGCGCCCTGATGGCCATCAGGCTCCCCGTGGCCGTCGACGCCATGGGCGGCGACTTCGCGCCCGACGAGATCATCGCCGGCGCCCGCCGGGCCCGGGAGGAGCACGGCATCCCCGTCGTCCTGGTCGGCCGCCCCGAGGAACTCACCGACACCGGCGGACTCGAGGTCCTGCCCGCCTCCGAGGTGATCGCCATGGACGCCGACCCGGGGACCAGCGTCCGGAAGATGAAGGACTCGTCACTCGTCCGCTCGGCGGAGGCCGTTCGTGACGACGTCGCCTCGGCGATGGTCAGTGCCGGCAACACCGGTGCCACCATGGCCAGTGCCCTCCTGCGCATGGGACGCATCCGGGGCGTCAGCCGGCCGGCCATCGCCACCCTGCTGCCGACCCCCGGTTCCACCCCGACGGTGCTGCTGGATGCGGGTGCCAACGCCGAGTGCAGCCCCGAGTGGCTGGTCCAGTTCGGGCAGATGGGCGCCGTGTTCGCCCGTGATCGCCTCGGCGTGGCCGAACCCCGGGTGGCGCTGTTGTCGATCGGCGAGGAGCCCGGCAAGGGCAGCCCCCTCGTCAAGGAGGCGCACGCCGCACTCGAGGCCGCCACCTGGGCCGATTCGACGTTCATCGGGAACGTGGAGGGGCGCGACCTGCTCACCGACGAGGTCGACGTGGTCGTGACCGACGGCTTCACCGGCAACGTGGCGCTCAAGACCCTCGAGGGGTCGATGCGCACGCTGATGACGGCGCTGCTCACCAGCCTGGGCGAGCGTCCCGAGGCGGCGGCTGCCGCCGCCGAGCTCGGGCCGGAACTGGACGCGCTGTACCGAGAGTTCCATCCCGACACCTACGGCGGGGCGATGCTCCTCGGGGTGAAGGGCGTGTGCATCATCAGCCATGGCTCGTCACGGGCGCTGGCCATCGAGAACGCCGTGCGCGTGGCCGCTGAGATGGTCGAGGCCGACATGGTGGCTCACCTCACGACCGCCGTCGGATCCCCGGGCAGCGATTGACCGTCCGGTCCATTTCCTGCCCTTCTATGCCGATCTGTCCCCTCCTGATCGGTGCGGGGAACCGGTAGAATTCCCTCCCGAACCCCAGTTTCCCGCGGCGACCGGCCATCCGATGGTGCCGGCCACCCGCCCCGAATCCCCCGAGGAGCCCCGTGCCTGCCGAAACCCATGTCGACGGTGACCCGTTCGGACGCGACGAGGTTCTCGCCCTGGTCCGTGACCGCCTGGCCGACATCCTCGAGATCGAGCCCTCCGGCATCGGCGAGGGGGACTCCTTCGCCGACGACCTCGACGCCGACTCGCTCGCCCTGATCGAGTTGGTGGAGGCCATCGAGGAGGAGTTGGCCGAGCGATCGGTCGGCTTCCGCATCGAGGACGAGGACCTCGAGGACCTCAGGACCGTGCGCGACGCGGTCGACTATGTCACGGCCCGTCTCGGCTGATCCGGTCGACACGCCGTCGGCCGACGTCGAAGGGACTTCCGTCGCCACGACCGCCTTCGTCGAGCGGTTGGGACACCGGTTCGCCGACCCCGGCCTGCTGACCGAGGCGCTGACCCACCGGTCGTGGTGTGCCGAGTTCGAGGGGCGCTCCAATGAGCGGCTCGAGTTCCTCGGCGACGCCGTCCTCGGCCTCGCCGTCGCCACCCGCCTGTTCGGCGAGCACCCCGACCTGCCCGAGGGCGAGCTGGCCAAGATCCGCTCCGGCGTCGTCAGCGCCGGCGCCCTGGCCGACGTCGGTCGGCGGATCGGCCTTGGCGACGTGCTGCGCCTCGGCCGTGGCGAGGCGGCCTCCGGTGGCGCCGACAAGGAGTCGATCCTGTCCGATGCCATGGAGGCCGTGATCGGCGCCGTGTTCCTCGACGGGGGCGAGGCCTCCGCCTTCCGCCTGGTCGACGACCTGTTCGCCGGTGCCCTCGACCGGGCCGCCGAGGAGCCCGGCCTGCACGACCACAAGACGCGGCTCCAGGAGCTCGTCGCCCGCCACTTCTCCGAGCAGCCTGCGTACCGGCTCCACGCCGAGGGGCCGGACCACGACAAGCGGTTCCATGCCGTCGTCGAGGTCGACGGGCGGACCTGGGGGCCGGGGACGGGGACCTCCAAGAAGCGCGCCGAGCAGGCCGCTGCCCGCCTGGCCTGGGTGGACCTGTGCCACCTGGACGACCTGGCCGTCACGCACGAGCCCTACACCGGCTCGGACGACCCTGCCACCACACCCACGACCGAAACGGTGGTCCTGGCCGACACCGGGAGCCCCCGATGACCATCGCCCTGGAACTGCCCGAGATCGAGACCGTCCGTCGGGACCTCGACCGCGACCTCGCCGGTCGCAAGGTCAAGTCGGCCGAGGCGGCGTCGATGGCCGTCCTCGAGGGCTACCGGAACCGCAAGCAGTTCACCGGCCAGTTGGAGGGCCGCAAGGTCGCCTCGGTGCGCCGCGCCGGCCTGCACCTGTGCGTCGAGCTGGACGACCAGTACCTCGTCATACGGCTGGGTCCCGGCGCCCTGCTCCGGCGTCAGGCCAACAAGGAGGCTGTGGCGCCCCGGACCGAGGTCACGATCACCTTCACCCAGGGCGGACAACTGCGGCTGGTCGACCCGAAGGGCGACTCGCAGGTCCGGCTGGTCGACGCCGACGCCATCTTCGACGAGTTGCCCGAGCTGGACCGCCTGGGCCTCGACCCAATCGGCGAGCCCATCTCCTGGACCGACTTCGCCCGCCGGGTGCTCTCCCGGAGCACACCGCTCAAGGACCTGCTCTGCGACGAGTCGTTCATCGTCGGCATCGGCGACGTCTACAGCGACGAGATCCTGTTCTCGTCGGGCCTCCGCCACGACCGCCCCAGCGACTCGCTGTCCAGCCAGGAGGTGCGTCGCCTGTACCGAGCCGTCGTCGAGATCATCCACGACGCCGTCAAGTACCGCGGCACCAGCCTCGAGGAGCGCCCGTTCGTCGACGTCTTCGGCTCGCCGGGCATCTACCAGGACCACCTGGCAGTGTTCGGCCGGACCGGGCATCTCAGCCCCCGCAGCCGTCTGCCGATCCAGCGGGCCAAGTACAAGAACGGCTGGACGTACTACTGCGACACCCAGGTCTGAGGACGCCCGGGCGCGCCGGTTGGGGCGTTCGAAGCGCCTATGGTGGGGGCGTGGCGAATGACAGCGGTGTGATTTGTGCCCGGCGAGGCGCCCGGGCCGGCGCGTGGCGGCGAGCACCGGCGTGTTCCTGAAGCGCCTCGCCATCAAGGGCTTCAAGTCCTTCGCCGACCAGGCCGTCCTCGACGTCGAACCCGGTGTCACCGTCGTCGTCGGGCCCAACGGCAGCGGCAAGTCCAACGTCGTCGACGCCATCGCCTGGGTGCTCGGCGCCCAGGCCCCCAGCGCCGTGCGCTCCCAGAAGATGGACGACGTCATCTTCGCCGGCACAGCCGAGCGAGCCGCCCTCGACCGGGCCGAGGTCACCCTGACGATCGACAACGACGCCCGGCTGCTCCCCATCGATGTCGCCGAGGTCACCATCTCGCGCACACTGCTGCGGACCGGCGAGAGCGAGTACTCCCTGAACGGCGCCGCCTGCCGCCTGCTCGACATCCAGGACCTGCTCTCCGACGCCGCCGTCGGCCGCCAGCAGCACGTCATCATCTCCCAGGGCCAGATCGACGCCGTCCTCAACGCCCGGGCGGAGGAGCGGCGGATGATCATCGAGGACGCCGCCGGCATCCTCAAGTTCCGGAAGCGCCGCGAAAAGGCCGAGCGGCGGCTGAAGTCCACCGAGACCGACCTCGACCGCCTCGGCGACCTCCAGCGCGAGGTGCGCCGCCAGCTGCGACCGCTCGAGCGCCAGGCCGAGGCTGCCCGCCGTCACGGCGACCTGGTCGGCGAGCTCAGCGCCCTGCGCCGCCACCGCACCGCCCTCCAACTGACCGAGTTGCGTGACCGAGCCCGCGATGAGGCCACCCGACGGACCGAGTTGGCGGCCACCGAGGCCGAGTCCCGCTCGACCCTCGACGACCTGTCCGGCCAGGTCACCGCCGCCGAGGCCGAACTGGCCGTCGGCGGCGGCGACGACCTCGGCGACCGGCTCCTCCGGTACGAGTCGCTGCGAGAACGTGGCCGTGGCCTGCGGGGCGTGCTGGTCGAGCGCCAGCGCGGCATCGACCGCGAGCGCGAGGCCTTCGTGTCCCAGCAGTTGGTCCTCGGACTCGAGGCCGACAAGACCCGCGCCGAGGCCGAACTGGCGTCGCTCGACGCCGAGTACGAGTCGCTGGCCCCCGAGGCCGAAAAGCTGGCCCTCGCCGAGACCCGGTTGGCGGCAGACCGGGCGGCCTTTGAGGTCACCTGGGCGGACGGCGTCGTCGCCCTCGACACCCACGCCGCTGAGGCGAGGGGCGAGCTCGGCGTGCTGCGGGCCACGCAGGCCCAGGCATCCACTGAGCGCGACGGGCTGGCCACCCGCCTCGGACTCGTCGAGGCTGACATCGCCCGACTCGACGGGTCCGGCGAGGAGTTGCGGCGCCAACTCTCCGAGGGAGAGACGGCCGAGCAGCCGCTCGTCGAGGCGCTCACCGGCATCGAGCGGCGGCTGGATGAGGCGGCCCGGGCCCGCAACTCGGTGTGGGAGCGGCTGGCTGCCGCCGAGGCCGACGTCCGCACGACGCGGGCGCGGGTCGAGGCGCTCGCCCTCGCGCTCGACGAGGCACGTTCCCGCGCCGGTGTCGCCCACCTGGCGGGAATCGACGGAGTGTTGGGGACGCTGCTCGACCTGGTCGAGGTCGACGAGGGCCACGAGGCCGCCTTCGCCGCCGCGGCCGGCGAGGCGCTGGATGCCGTCGTCGTCGAGGACGCCGACCGGGCCGTCGAGGCACTCACCGCCCTCCGCGAGGGCCGGCTCTCCGCCGCCGTGCTGGCCCTCGGCGTCGGCGACACCATCGCCGGGACGTCGCCGCCCGGCCGCTCGGTGCGGTCGCACGTCCGGGCACGGGTCCCGGAGGTCGACCGCCTGCTCGATCGCCTACTGGCCCACGCTGCGATCGTCGATGCCGATCAGGCGGTCGAGGCGGCCACGGCCCATCCCATGTCGGTGTTCGTCACCCTCGACGGCGACCGGTTCGGCCCCGCCGGCTGGCGGGTCGGTGGCGAACGCGGTGGCGCCACGGGGGCCGCACTCGCCGACGCCGAGGCGAGCCTCCTCGACGGCGAACAGGAGCGCGTCGAGGCCCGCCGGCTTCTTGACGAGGCCGAGCGTCGTGCCGACCACCTCGAGGCCGAGGTGGCCCGCCGCACCCGCGAACTGGACGACCACGACGGCCGGTTCACCGCTGCCGCCGAGGCGCTGCAGCGCCTGCAGGCCGAGCGCCGAGACCTGCTCACGGAGGCTGAGGGCCTGCGGACCCGGATCGGCGAGCTCGAGGCCCGGCTCGAGGCGGGCCGCCTGCGGATCGCCGAACTGGACGAGCGCATGCCGGCGCTCGAGGCCGAAGAGACCGAGGCCGCCGAGGCCGCCCGCCAGATGGCCGAGCAGCGGGCCGACCTCGAGGAGCGTGCCGCTGAACTGAGCGGCCGGCGCACCGCCCACGAGGTGCGCCTGGCCGACCTGACCGCCCGGCGCACCCTGCTGCTCAACCGCGTCACCGAGTTCTCGGCCCGCCTCGACGATCTCAACGACCAGCGCCTGCAGGCCGACCTGCGTCGGTCCGAGCTGGACGACCGCTCGGCGGCCACCCGCCGCCTCGTCGAGGCCCTCGACGTCCGCATGGCGCTGGTCGACGTCCGGCTGGACGCCCTGCGCGAGCAGCGCCGCTGCCAGTCCGAGCGGGTCCAGGCGGTCGCCGCCCGACTCGACAACCTGCGTCGTCGACGCACCGAGGCCGAGCGGACCCTCGACGGCGCCCGTGAGCAGCTGTCCCGACTCGAGGTCGACCGGGCCGAGACCCGCCTCCGGCTCGAGAACCTGACCGAGTCCATCCGCACCGAGTTCGGCTGCGAGCCCGACGCCGTCCTCGACGCTCCCTGCCCCGAACTCCCCGAGGGCACCACCGTCGTTGCCCGGCTCACCGAGCTCGAGCGCGAACTCGAGCTCATCGGCCCGGTCAACCCCCTCGCCCTCGAGGAGTACGACGCCCTGCGGGAGCGTCATGAGTTCCTCGGCGGCCAGCTCGAGGACATCCGCACCACCCGACGCGAGCTCCGCAAGGTGATCCGGTGCATCGACGACGAGATCGCGACCGTGTTCGCCGGGGCCTTCGCCGAGGTCTCCACCCACTTCACCGACCTCTTCGACACCCTGTTCCCGGGTGGTACCGGCCGGCTCCACCTGACCGACCCCGACAACCTCCTCGAGACCGGCATCGAGGTCGAGGCCAAGCCCTCCGGCAAGAACGTCAAGAAGCTCTCGCTGCTGTCCGGCGGCGAGCGCTCCCTGACCGCCCTCGCGTTCCTGTTCGCCGTGTTCCGCAGCCGGCCGTCGCCCTTCTACGTGATGGACGAGGTCGAGGCGGCTCTCGACGATGTCAACCTGCACCGCTTCCTCGGCCTGGTCGAGCAGTTCCGCGCCGATGCCCAGCTGATGATCGTGAGCCACCAGAAGCGCACCATGGAGGCGGCCGACTGCCTCTACGGCGTGACGATGGCTCCCGGCGGCTCGACACGGGTGGTCAGCGAACGGGTGCGGGCACAGCAGGCCGCCGAGGAGGCTGCCGCCCTGGCCCACGCCTGACCGCCGTCAGGCCGCCCCGCCCCGCCCGGGGCCGGACCGGTGGTCGGGGTACCGTCGCGGGATGCGGATCCTCGTCGTCGACGACGAAGCGGACCTGGTCGAGGCGCTCGCGCGCGGGTTGCGCCGTGAGGGTTACGCGGTCGACACCGCCCTCGACGGCGACGAGGCGCTCGCCAAGGCCTCCTACACGCCCTACGACCTGGTGTGCCTCGACCTGACGATGCCCGGCCTCGACGGCCTCGAGGTCTGCGATCGGCTGCGGGCCCTCGATGCGGCCGAGGTTCCGCCCCGCATCCTGATGCTCACCGCCCGCGACACCCTGGACGACCGGATCCGGGGCCTCGATGCCGGGGCCGACGACTACCTCGTCAAGCCCTTCGCCTTCGACGAGCTCACCGCCCGGGTTCGGTCCCTGCTGCGCCGCGATGCCGGCCGTTCGGGGGCGGTCCTCGAGGTGGCCGGCCTCCGGCTGGACACCGCCGCGCAACGAGCCGAGGTGGACGGCTCGCCCCTCGACCTGGCTCCCAAGGAGGTCGCTGTCCTGCGCTACCTGATGAGCCGCCCCGGCGAGGTCGTCTCGCAGGAGGAGCTCCTCGAGCACGTCTGGGACGAGCACGCCGACCCCTTCACCCAGACGGTCAGGGTGACGGTGGGGACGCTGCGCCGCAAGGTGTCGGCCGCCGGCGGCGAGGGCGCCATCGAGACCGTGGTGGGGAGCGGCTACCGGCTGGTTGCGGGGGACGACGGGTCGTGAGCACGCCTTCCGGAGAGCGGCGGTACCGGCTGCCCGTTGCCAGCATCCGCCTGCGCCTGGCCCTCCTCTACTCGGTCCTGCTGTTCGGCGTCGCCGCCGTGGTCGTGGGCGTCATCTACCAGAACGTGTCGCGTGTCCTCGAGGACGCGCCGATGTCGCGCAACGCCGCCTTCGTCGAGTTGAGCGACGTCATGGACGAGCCGGACGGCAGCGCCGAGGCCACGGCCGAGACGGCGAGCGGCCTCCGGGGCTTCGAGGAGGCCGTGAACCAGCGGGCGCTGCGCCAGTTGCGCATCTACTCGGTGGTTGCCCTCGCCGTCCTGTTCGTGGCCAGCATCGCCATCGGCTGGTCGGTGGCCGGCCTCGTCGTCCGGCCGATCGGACGCATCACGACGGTCGCCCGCGCGATCCAGGGCACCGACCTCTCGCGTCGTATCGGGATGGGCGGCCCCCAGGACGAGTTCCGTGAGCTGGCCGACACCTTCGACGACATGCTCGACCGCCTCGACGACGCCTTCGAGGCCCAGCGACGGTTCGTCCAGGAGGCGTCCCACGAGTTGCGGAACCCGCTGGCGGTCCTGCGCGCCAACCTCGACGTGGCGATCGAGGACGAGGAGGCCTCGGTCGAGGAGTTCCGCGACGCCGCCGGCGTGGCGCAGCGGGCCGCCTCCCGCATGTCGTCGCTGGTCGATGACCTGCTCCTCTACGCCCACCACGAGCGCCCCGAGGTCGACCGCGACCCGATCGACCTGGCCGCCGTCGTCCGCGAGACGGTCGCCGACTTCGCCGCGGGGGCGGAGGCCGCCGGCGTCGAACTGGCCGCCGATGTGGCCGAGCGGCTCCCGGTGGTCGGCGACCCTTCTGCGTTGCGGCGGGGCTTGGCCAACCTGTTGAGCAACGCCATCCGGGTGTCGGACCCCGGGGGCGCCGTCGAGGTCACCGCCGGCCACGATGCCGAGAAGGTCTGGATGGCTGTCCGGGACGAGGGGCCGGGAATCGCCGCCGACGACCTGCGACGGGTCTTCCAGCGCTTCTGGCGGGGTGACCGGTCCTCCGCCCGGGAGGACGGCCGTTCGGGTCTGGGCCTCGCGATCGTCCGCCAGGTCGCCGAGGGGCACGGCGGACAGGCCACGGTGCGTTCCACCGTGGGGGTGGGCTCCACGTTCACGATCTGGCTGCCCCGGTACGTGGATCGGTGACCTCCGACCGGGATACTGGGCGGGTGGACGGCGTGGAACACGAAGACACCCCTGAGCCTCAGGGCGTCGACGCGCCGTCTCACGACGTCGCCGCACCCCTCCCGACGCCGGTCGGACCGGTCGACAAGGTCGTCACCCGCGGCGTCGGAGCGCTCGTCGCCGGCACGGTCGCCGTCGTGCTGGTCGCCGCCGGCCCGTGGTCGCCGTGGCCGAGGCGGTGTCGCCGTCGGTGGTACTGGTCTACGTGGCCGACTACGGCCAGGGATCCGGCATCGCCCTCGACGACCGCGGCCACGTCGTCACCAACGCCCACGTGCTGATCGAAGAGTCGGCGACCGACGAGGAACTGGCCGGCCTGGAGGTCGGCGTCGTGCTCGCCAGCGGACGGCAGATCGACGCCACCGTCGTCGGCGCCGACATCCGCCGCGACGTCGCCGTGCTGCGCCTCGACGAGGACGCCCCCGACCTCGTCCCCGCCACGTTCGCCCTGGATGAGCCGGCCCGTGTCGGTCAGTTGGCGGTGGCCGTCGGCAGCCCGTTCGACCTCACCCAGACGGTGACCGCCGGCATCGTGAGCGCCACCGGCCGGGTCGTCCCCTCCTTCGGGTGCAACCTCGGGCGCCAGATGACGGCCGACTGCGCCCGCGTCTCGATGATCCAGACCGACGCACCGATCAACCCGGGCAACTCGGGAGGACCGCTGGCCGACCGGTCCGGCCGGGTGATCGGGATGAACACCTCGATCCGCACCACCGGCGGCTTCGGCATCGCCAACGCCGGCGTGGGCTTCGCTCTCCCGAGCGACACCGTCATCGTCGTCGCCGAGCGACTCCTGGCCGGCGAGCCGATCGGGACAGCCTGGCTGGGCATCATCGGCACGTCGACGACCGACGGACGACCGGGTGCCCTCATCAACGAGGTCGAACCCGGGTCGCCCGCCGACGCCGCCGGCCTCGAGGCGGGCGACCTCATCCTCCGCTCCGACGGTCGGCTGCTGTCCGCCATGGACGCCCTCGGCGCCGACATCCAGCTGCGCCTGCCGGGCATGGCGGTCGAACTCGAGTTCGAGCGGGACGGCGACCTGCGCAACGCCGTTGTCGAGCTGGGATCGCTGGACGACTTCATCGAGTGATCGGGGACCGGGGCGCCGTCGCGGTTCCCCGGGAGCCCCTCCGACCACGTGGGCGTCCCCGTTAGGCTGCCCCCCGCCATGAGCCTCCGTTCCCGCCTCGGACGCGCCCGTGGGGCATTGGGAAGCGGCCTCACCGGGGTCCGTGGACGCGGGACGGTCGATCCGGCAACCTGGGATGAACTCGAGGACGCCCTCGTCCTCGCCGACGTCGGCGTCGGCCTCGCCTCGTCGCTGCTTGACGCGGTCCGCCGCCGAGCCGCCGAGTCCGGGGTGGACGACGCCGACCGCATCCTGGGCCTGCTCAAGGAGGAGATGCTCGGCCGGCTGGATGGCGCCGACCGGACCCTCGCCACCGGGGGGTCGCCGAGCGTCTGGCTGGTCGTGGGCGTCAACGGCGTCGGCAAGACGACCACGATCGGCAAGCTGGGTCGCCGGCAGGTGGCGGACGGCCACCGCGTCGTCCTCGCGGCAGGCGACACCTACCGGGCCGCCGCCGCCGACCAGCTGTCGCTTTGGGCGGAACGTGTGGGAGTCACCGTCGTCCGGGGCGCCGAGGGCGCCGACCCCGGATCGGTGGTCTTCGACGCCGTCGAGCACGCCGCCGCCCAGGGCGCCGACCTGGTGTTGGCCGACACCGCCGGACGCGTCCACACCCGGCAGAACCTGATGGACGAGCTGTCCAAGGTGCGGCGGGTCGCCGAGAAGGGCGCCGGCACGGTCACCGAGACGCTGCTGGTGCTCGACGCCATCACCGGCCAGAACGGCCTCGTGCAGGCCCGCCAGTTCACCGAGGCCGCCGACGTCACCGGCCTCGTGCTGACCAAGCTGGACGGCTCCGCCAAGGGCGGCATCGTGCTCGCCGTGGAGGCCGAACTGGGCCTGCCCGTCAAACTGGTTGGCGTGGGGGAGGGGCCCGACGACCTCCTGCCGTTCGACCCCGCCGACTTCGTCGACGCCCTGTTCGAGTGAGCCCAGTGGAGTGAGGACCAACACGTGTTCGAGAGCCTGACCAGCCGCTTCGAGGGGATCCTCCGCAACATCCGCGGGAAGGGCCGACTCGGCCCCGCCGAGGTCGACGAGATCCTCCGCGAGATCCGGGTCGCCCTCCTCGAGGCCGACGTCAACCTGGCCGTCGTCCGGACCCTCCAGGACCGCATCCGCGAACGTGCGCTCGGCGAGGAGCTCACCGGGGTGCTCAATCCCGGTCAGCAGGTCGTCAAGATCGTCCTCGAGGAGCTCACCGGGGTGCTCGGCGGCGAGACGATGCCGATCACCTTCGCCTCGAAGCCACCGACGGTGGTCCTCCTGGCGGGGCTGCAGGGCTCCGGCAAGACGACCACGGCCGCCAAGTTGGCCCGCTGGTTCAAGGCGAAGGGCCGCAACCCGCTCCTCGTGGGCGCCGACCTGGCCCGACCGGCGGCCGTCGAGCAGTTGCGGACCCTCGGTGGGCGCCTGGACGTCCCGGTCTTCAGCGAGGCCAGCGACCCGGTGTCGGTCGCCGCCGCCGGCCTCGCCGAGGCCCGTCGGCTCGGCCGCGACGTCCTGATCTGCGATACCGCCGGCCGACTGGCCGTCGACGAGGAGCTGATGGCCGAGGTCGCCGAGGTCTCCGGCGTGCTGGAGCCCCACTACACGTTCCTCGTCGTCGACGCCATGACCGGCCAGGACGCCGTCAACGTCGCCGAGGCCTTCCACGAGCGGCTCGAGCTGGATGCGGTCATCCTCACCAAGCTGGACGGCGACGCCCGGGGCGGCGCCGCCCTGTCAGTCAGGGAGGTTGTCGGCCGCCCGATCGCCTTCGCCTCGACCGGCGAGGCCCTCGAGGACCTCGAGCCGTTCCACCCCGACCGCCTCGCCAGCCGCATCCTCGGCATGGGCGACGTCGAGACGCTCATCGAGAAGGCCGAGGAGACCTTCGAGAAGGAGCAGGCCGAGGCGGCCGCCGCCCGGATGCTGGAGGGCACCTTCACGCTCGACGACTTCCTCGAGCAGTTGCGCCAGATCCGAACGATGGGTCCGGTCAGCAACCTCATGAAGATGGTCCCCGGCATGGGACAGCAGCTCAAGGACGTGGAGGCAGACGTCGATGAGCAGCGCATCGACCGCATCGAGGGGATCATCAACTCGATGACGCCGGCGGAGCGCGTCGATCCCGACGTCATCGACGGTTCCCGGCGGGCACGCATCGCCGCCGGCAGCGGCACCCAGGTCACCGAGGTCAGCCAGCTGGTCCGGCAGTTCCGCGAGATGCGCAAGATGATGAAGCAGATGGGCGGTGCCGGTTCGCGGGCGGGCGGCAGGGGCCGTGGCGGCAAGCGCGGGAAGGGCGGAAAGAAGGGTGCGAGGGGGCGCAGCGGGCGCACCACCCCCAAGGGACCCGCGGCGGTCCCCAAGAAGGGCCTGGCGCTGCCCGGCCTGGGTGGCGACGATCCGCTGGAGGGCCTGGATCTCGGCCAATTCGGTGGGCCCGACGGCGGACTGCCGCCGCGTTGACCGCACTGCGAAGCGATCCGGCCGCGGGGATGGAAAGCCCCGCGGTTCCCGGCAGACTGTTCCTCCGGTCCGTCGAGTCCCACCCGAGGACGCCGGATCGCCGGGTGCGACCCCGATGTCCGCCCGGATCCGAGCCTTCGAGCAGTTCCAACGATGAGAGAGTGAGCCCGACGTGGCCGTGAAGCTCCGCCTGATGCGGATGGGGAAGAAGAAGCAGCCGACCTACCGACTGGTCGCCGCCGACTCGCGCAAGGCGCGCAACGGTCGCATCATCGAGGCGCTGGGGTTCTACGACCCCCGTCGCGACCCCTCGGTGATCGAGATCGACAACGAGAAGGCCGTGGCGTGGCTGCGCAACGGCGCCCAGCCCACCGAACGCGTCGAGAAGCTGCTGAAGATCTCGGGTGCCTGGGGGGATTTCCGGGGCGAGCCCGTCGCCGCGCCGGCCGCCGCGCCGGTCGCCGCACCCGCCGAGGAAGCCGCCGTCGAGGAGGCCCCGGTCCGGTGGACGAGGCCCCCGCTGAGGACGCCGCCGTCGAGGAGGCCCCGGTGGACGAGGCGCCCGCTGAGGACGCCGCCGTCGAGGAGGCCCCGGTGGACGAGGCGCCCGCTGAGGACGCCGCTGCCGACGAGGCCGTCGCCGCCGAGGAAGAAGAATGAGCGCCGAGGCCCCCACGGCCGAGGGCGTCCTCGGCTACCTGATCCGTTCGATCGTCGAGAACCCCGACGAGGTCCGTATCGAGACCTCCGGCGACGAGCGCTGCACCTTCTCCGTCACGGTCGCCGACGGCGACATGGGTCGCGTCATCGGCAAGCGGGGCCGGGTGGCCAACGCCATCCGCACCATCGTGCGTGCCGCCGCCGTCCGCGACGAGACCGAGGTCGACGTCGACTTCGTCGACTGATCGGGGCATCGCCATCGAGGCGCCCCGCCTCCTCGAGGTCGGCCGGATCGACCGACCGCACGGCGTCCGCGGCGAGGTCGTCGTCACCCTCCACACCCCGCGCCACGACCGCCTGGCGCCCGGCACCGTCCTGGCGACCGATCGGGGCGACCTGACCGTCCAGACCAGCCGGACCCACCAGCACCGCTTCCTGGTCCGGTTCGACGCCATCCCCGACCGCGACGCCGCCGAGGCGTGGCGCGGCGTCGTCCTCTCGGCCGAGCCGCTGGACGATCCCGACGACGAGACCCTGTGGGTCCACGAGGTCGTCGGCCTCGCCGTCGTCGACCAGCACGGCCACGGACACGGCCGCGTCCGGGCGGTCGTGGAGAACCCGGCCAGCGACCTGCTCGAACTCGAGGACGGTCGCCTCGTCCCCTCGGTCTTCGTGGTCGACCACCAGCCGGGGGAGCGCCTCGTGGTGGAGGTACCCGACGGCCTGCTGGATGATCGGGACTGACCATGCGCATCGACGTCTTCACGATCTTCCCCGAGCTCATCGACGGGTACGCCGGGCACAGCATCCTCGGCCGGGCCGCCGCGGCTGGCCTGCTCGAGGTGACGGCCCGCGACCTGCGCGCCGCCGCCACCGACGTCCACCGCAGCGTCGACGACAGCCCCTTCGGCGGCGGCGCCGGCATGGTGCTGATGCCCGAACCGGTGTTCGCTGCCGTCGAGGCGGTCGACCCGCCCCGGCCGCTGATCCTGCTCGACCCGGCCGGCCACACCTTCGACCAGGCTGCGGCGAGGGACCTGGCCGACCTCGACGGCTTCTCCCTCCTGTGCGGCCGCTACGAGGGTGTCGACGAGCGGATCCGAACCGAACTCTGCGACGGCGGGCTCTCCATCGGCGACGTCGTGCTGGCCGGCGGCGAGCTGGCGGCACTGGTCGTCATCGAGGCGGTAGCCCGCCTGCTGCCGGGTGTGCTCGGCAACGAGGCCTCCGTCGACGAGGAGTCGTTCACCTCAGGGCTGCTGGAGTACCCGCAGTACACCCGTCCCGCCGACTTCCGCGGTCACTCGGTCCCTGAGGTCCTGCGTTCCGGCGATCACGGCCGGGTCGCCGCCTGGCGTCGGGCCCAGTCGTTGCGCCGTACCCTCGAGCGTCGTCCCGACCTGATCGAGCGTCGGGGCGGGCTGACCGAGGAGGAACGCACCCTGCTCGAGGACCACGGGGAACCATCCGGGGACTGACGTGACCGGCGACCGCGACGGTTGCTCCAGCGGCGCCCGTATGCTTCCCGGTCGGCCGATGCGCCCCTGCGCCGGCCACCACGAACGCCCTTCTCCGCCCAGGCCCCAGTCAGGAACGACCATGCAGCGCACCGACCTCGTCGACCAGGCCAACCTCCGCGACGACGTGCCCGACTTCGGCATCGGCGACACCCTCAAGGTCCACGTGCGCGTGGTCGAGGGCAACCGCCAGCGCATCCAGGTGTTCGAGGGTGCCGTGATCCGACGCCAGGGCAGCGGTGTCCGCGAGACCTTCACCGTCCGCAAGCTCAGCTTCAACGTCGGCGTCGAGCGGACCTTCCCGGTCCACTCGCCGGTCATCGACCACATCGAGGTCGTGTCCCGCGGCGATGTCCGGCGGGCCAAGCTCTACTACCTGCGCGACCGCGTC
>LUMW01000140.1_pt1 | contig 28259 bp, 32 predicted proteins | sample 729761 | NCBI WGS metagenome assembly LUMW01 (sample SAMN03860302, study PRJNA289734) | marine metagenome | biome: seawater column; feature: ocean; material: water; isolation source: Red Sea water column Station 192 - depth 500m | place: Saudi Arabia: Red Sea | collected 2011-10-15 | depth 500 m
GTGCCCGATGTGGACCATCCCTATGTGCTCGGCGTTGACCTGGACGGGGTCTGCGGCGACTACACGACTGCGTTTCGGACCGTCGCCGCCACCGAACTCGGCGTTGACGAGGACCGCCTCCCCCTCGAGCGTTCCTGGGACTTCCGGGAGTGGGGCCTGACCCCGGAGGAGTACGAGCGCATCCACCTCCTGGCCGTGGCCGAACACCGCATCCTGCGGACCATGCCGGTCATCGACGGCGCGGCCGAGGCCCTGTGGCGGCTCTCGGACGCCGGCGTGTGGCTCCGCATCATCACGCACCGGCTGTACGTCAACTGGAGTCACGCCATCGCGATCGCCGACACCGTCGAGTGGCTGGACCACCACCGGATCCCGTACCGGGACATCTGCTTCCTCGGCACCAAGCCCGAGGTCGAGGCGGACCTCTACCTCGACGACGGACCGCACAACGTCGAGGCCCTGCGTGCCACCGGCAACCGGGTGGTCGTTTTCGAGGCCCCCTACAACCGCCACCTGCCGGGGCCCCGGGCGCTCGACTGGTCCGAGTGCGAGCACCTGATCCTGGTCGACGCCGCCGAGCAGGGCTTCAGCCTCCAGACACAGTTGCCCGGGCTCGAACCCGGCACGAACCGGCTGCCCAACTGAGGCGTTGCCGCCCGCAGTTGCCGGGTGGCTCAGCGGCGTCCGAAGTCCGGGGTGCGTTTTTCGGCGAAGGCACGCGGGCCCTCCTTGGCGTCCGCCGACCCGAAGACGGCCATGCCGTACTCCTGTTCGTGGGCGAACGCCTCGGCCTCGGTCATTCCGGGCGTCTCCCGGAGCGTCCGCAGGACCGCCTCGACGGCCAGCGGGCCGTTGGCCGCGATGGTGTCGGCGATGCTCCGGGCGGCGGCCAGTGCCTCGCCGTCGGGGACCACCCGGCCGATGAGCCCCAACTGCTTGGCCTCCGGTGCGGGGATGTGGCGGCCCGTCAGGAGGATGTCGGCCGCCTCGGTGAACGGGATCTGACGGGCCAGGCGAACCGCCGAGCCACCCATCGGATAGAGGGACCACCGGACCTCCGAGACCCCGAAGACGGCACCCTCGCCCGCCACCCGGATGTCGGTGCCCTGGAGGATCTCCGTTCCACCGGCGATGGCGGTTCCCTCGACCGCCGCGATCACGGGAACGCGCGGGTGACGGGTCTTGAGCAGGCCGTCGTAGATGAAGCCACTCCCCTCCCGCTCCATCCGGCCCTGCACGTCGTAGTCGTCGCCGTCGTCGGCGTCGCCGGCCATGGCCCGCAGGTCCATACCTGCGGAGAAGTGGCCACCGGCGCCGGTCAGGATGATCGCCCGGATGTCAAGGTCCTCGTCGACCAGGTCCCAGGCGTCGGCCAACCGGGCGAACATGGCCAGCGTCATGGCGTTGCGGCGATGGGGACGATTGAGGGTCACGGTCAGGACATGACCGTCCTTCTCCACGAGGCAGTCGCTCACCGTCCGCCACCTCCGCAGGCCAGCGCCTCCCTTGCCACGTCGAGGTCGTCGGGGCTGGTGACCCCGATCCAGGGTTCGTCGGTCCGGACCACGTCGATCCGCAGGAGCCCCTCGGCACGCTGCTCGTCGAGGGCCTCGGGCAAGAGGAACTCCGAGGACGGGTCATCGGCGCTTCGGACGTGAAAGGCTGCCCACTGGCCGGCCAGGCGGGCGACTGCCGCCGCCGGCAGCCCCCACAGGTTCATCGACACGGGGGTGTCCGCCGGGAGCTCGCCGGACGGGTCATCGGCCACGATTCGTTCATCCTCGGCCCGGATGCCGTGCGTCTCCACCAGTCGTGCCAGTTCGCCCTCCACGACGTGACACACGCCCCGGGAGACGGCGCCGGCGCTCGAAAGCGTCCGTCCCAGTTCGAAGGCGAGGAGCACGGCGCTGTCGGCGCCGACCTCCCGGAGGGCCGCCACGGTGCGTTGCACGCCGGTCGGACCGTAGTGGTCGTCGGCGTTGAGCACGACCACGGCGCCGGGGCAGGCGGCGGCGGCGCTGAGGACGGCGTGTCCGGTCCCCCACGGCTTGCGCCGGGAGGGGCCGAAGGCGTCCTGGTGGACGATCTCCAGCGGCAGGTCGGGGCCGTGCTGCTGCTCGAGGTGGGTACGCAGCACGGCGTCGAGTTCCGAGCGAGTGACGACCACCACCTTCCCGACGCCGGCCTCGAGACCGCCGTGGATGGCGTAGTCGAGGAAGGCCTCGCCGTTCGGGCCGACCGGCACCAGTTGCTTGTCACCCCCGAACCGAGAGCCCAGTCCCCCGGCCATCACGAGGAGCGTGATGTCGGCCGGGTTCACGCCCCTTGGCCCTCGCCGCCCCGCTCGCCCCGCAGGAAGGCATCGCGCGCGGCGTCGCCCACGCCGAGGAGGTTGAGTTCGTACGTGAAGCCCTGTTCGAAGCGGTAGCTGCGGTTGACGTCGACCGGGTCGATTCCATTCATGCTGGCCTTGGCCGCCCGGATGGTGGCACCGTCCTTGCCGGCGATGGCTGCTGCCACCTCGCCAGCCCTGGCACGCAGGTCGGAGGCGGGCACCACGTCGAGGACGGAGCCGTAGCCGTGGAGCTCGGCGGCGGAGATGGTCTCGCAGCTGTAGAGCATCCAGCGTGCCCGCTGGACGGGCACGAGGCGCAGGAGATGGGTGGCCGCACCGAGGGCACCGTTGTCGACCTCGGGCAGGCCGAACACGGCGTCGTCGGACGCCACCACGACATCGGCGTTGCCGGCCAGGCCGACTCCCGACCCGAGGCAGTAACCGTTGACGGCGGCAACCACGGGCACCGCGCACTCGTAGACCGCCCGGAAGGCCTCGTAGCACGAGCGGTTTGCCTCGAGGATCCCCTGGTGGTCGTCGAGTGCCTGCATCTCCTTGATGTCCACCCCGGCGCAGAAGCCGCGCCCCTCGGCGCAGAGCAGCACGACCCGCACCTCGGGGTTCCGCCGGTAGCCGTCGAGCCGGTCGGCCAGTTCGTAGGCATCGGCGATGTCGAGGGCGTTCACCGGCGGCTTCGCCATCACGAGCGTGGCGACGCCCTCGTCGATCGTCTCCGTGATGGGCACAGGGCGACCCTAGCGCCGCAACAGGACCGACGAGCCGTGCCCGAAGAGACCCTGGTTGGCGGTGACGCCCACCCGGGCGCCGTCGACCTGACGCTCCCCGGCCCGGCCGGACAGCTGCCAGGCCAGTTCGCAGATCTGGGCGATGGCCTGGGCGGGAACGGCCTCGCCGAAGGCGCCCAGCCCGCCACTCGGGTTGACGGGGATGCGGCCACCAATGCTGGTGGCGCCGGATCGCAGCAGTGACTCGGCCTCGCCGACCTCGCAGAGCCCAAGTTGCTCGTACCAGTCCAGCTCCAGCGCAGAGGAGAGGTCGTAGACCTCGGCCACGTCGACGTCCTCGGGCCCGATGCCTGCCTCCTCGTAGACGCGGGCCCCGATCGACTCCTTGAAGGTGAGGTCGGGCGGATCGACGGTCGCGGCCGAGTCGGTGGCCAGGTAGGGCAGGTCGATCACGGTGTCGGGGTAGGTCGGCGTGACCAGTGAGATGCCGGCGACCCGCACCGGGTCCTCGATCCCCATTCGGCGGGCGTACTCCATCGAGGCGACCACCACGGCGGCACCGCCGTCGCTGGTGGCGCAGATCTCGAGCAGCCGGAGCGGGTCGGACACCACCGGCGAGTTGGCGACGTCCTCGACGCTGAACTCCTTGGGGTACCGGGCGTTCGGGTTGTGGACGCCGTGGCGCGAGTTCTTGGCCTTGACGGCGGCGAAGTCGTCGGGCGTCGCACCATGGAGGGCCATACGACGCCGGGCGTGGAGGGCGAAGTAGACGGGGTTGGTGGCCCCGACCAGGTGGAAGCGCAGCCAGTCGGTGTCGTCGGGCCGCCGGCCCTCGTTGGGGGCGAGGAACCCCTTCGGGGTGGTGTCGGCACCGACCACCAGGGCCACCTCGCAGGCGCCGGAGAGGATCTGCCCGCGTGCCACCGACAGGGCCGTGGCCCCGGAGGCGCAGGCGGCGTAGGAACTGGCCACCTGGGCACCGGTGAAGCCCAGCGCCCGGGCGAAGGTGCTGCCGGCCACGTAGCCGGGATAGCCGCAGCGGACCGTGATGGCCCCGGAGACGAAACCCACGTCGCGCCAGTCGACACCCGCGTCGTCGAGGGCCTCCCGGGCCGCGTGCACGCCGTAGTCGACGAAGTTGCGCCCCCACTTGCCCCAGGGGTGCATTCCGACGCCGAGGACCGCGATCTCCTCCATCAGGCGCCTTCCCCGGCCTGGTCACCGGCCGCGACGGGCCGCCACTGCCAGGTCAGGTATTCGTGCTCCTCGTCCTCGTAGAGGACGCCCAGGCAGAGCTCGACCCGCATGCCGACCGCGAGGTCGTCGGTCCCCCAGTCGGGGTGCACCTGGCCCAGCACGACCATGCGCTCCTCGTCGAGTTCGACGGCGGCGATGGACACCGGCTCGTAGGGTTCGGTGATCACGAACGGCGGCGGCGGCGCATAGGCGCTGTTCGTGAACGACCAGATGGTGCCGGTACGGCTGAGGAGCACCTCCTCGACGTCGCCGGCGGGGGCGGCCGGGTCGGCGCCGCCGAGGTCCCGGGGGAAGCAGTAGCCGCCGGTCCCGGCCAGGCGCCCACCGATGAGGTGCGGGGGGTCGTCGGTGGTGAAGAGGCCCTCGACGGCCGGGACGCGCGTCTTCGTGGGAGCGGTGTCTGGCATCGCCCGTCGAGTCTACGAGTCGGGCGCCGGCGGGGTGAAGGCGCGCCCGGGGTGACAGCCGTCACCGGACCCGTCCTTCACCGGTGGTCGGCCGGGTGGTGCGGCGAACCCGCCGACAAGCATCCCTGTGGGAGAGACCCCGATCCGCTCGGGGCGCCGAAGGGAGCAACCGCCCCCGGAAACTCTCAGGCGAAAGGACCGCGGGGACAGGCAACTCCGGAGAGTGGTCGGGATACCGGCCCACCGACGGGGCAAGCCGTCCGAACGGGCGGTCCATCTCTCAGGTCTCGGACAGAGGGGGGCGCAACAAGTGCGCACCCGACCCCGGAGACCAGAGATGCAGGCAGGCACCGAAGCCACCCGATCGCCCGGCCGGACTCCAGACCTCGCGACCCCGGCCGGTACGGTCGGGCGCGTGACCGACACCATCGAAGAGACCGACCTCTCCCCGGCCGACGAGCAGGCCTTCGCTGACCGCGTCCGGGCCTTCCTCGAGGCCAACTGCCGCCGCAGCGGCGATCGGCAGGGAACCATCGGCGACGAGGACCCCGAGGGCCTCACTGCTGCCCGGGACTTCCAGGCAGCACTGGCCGACGCCGGCCTGGCCGGCCTCACCTACCCCACCGACTTCGGCGGGGCGGGACTCACGAAGCGCCACCAGGAGGTCTTCAACCGGGAGGTGGAGGGCTGGCACCTCCCCAACACGCCGCTCTCGATCTCGCACGGCATGTGCCTCCCGATGCTGAACCAGTTCGGCACCAGCGAGCAGAAGGCCCGCTTCATGGCCGACAACATCCGGGGCACCACCATCTGGTGCCAGATGTTCTCGGAGCCGGGCGCCGGTTCCGACGTGGCCAGCCTCGCCATGAAGGCCACCCGGGACGGCGACGAGTGGATCCTCGAGGGCCAGAAGGTCTGGACCTCGGGCGCCCACTACTGCGACTACGGCATCGTCGTGGCCCGGACCGACCCCGAGCAGCCCAAGCACCAGGGCGTCACCATGTTCATCGTCGACATCCGCCAGCCGGGAGTCGAGGTGCGCCCGCTCCGGCAGATCTCGGGCGGCAGCGGCTTCAACGAGGTGTTCTTCACCGAGGCCCGGACCCCAGCCGACTGGCAATTGGGCGACCGGGGACAGGGGTGGAACCTGGCCGTCGCCATGCTCATGTTCGAGCGGGTGTCGATCGGCGCCGGCGGCGGAAGCGCGCTGAACGCCGACCGCACGCCGGGCCTGATCGAGGCGGCCCGCGCAGGGGGACGGGTCGGCGACCCCGTGGTCCGGCAGGGACTCGCCGACCTGTGGATCCGGGAGCGGATCCGCGGGTACATCGGCCAACGCATCCGTGGGGCCGTGGCCGAGGGACGGGTTCCGGGTCCGGAGGGATCCATCGCCAAGCTGAACGGCGCCATCCTCGCCCGGCGGGTCCGCGACGTCTCGCTCGCCATCGCCGGCTCTTCGGCGCAGGCCTGGGACGCCGGGGACGACGCCGGCGACCGCTGGGCGGTCGGCTGCCTCTCCACGGCCGGCATCAGCATCGCCGGCGGCACCGACGAGGTGCAGCGAAACATCATCGGCGAGCGTGTCCTCGGCCTCCCCAAGGAACCCGATCCCTGGAAGGGCGCCGCCTGGGAAGACGTCCCCCGCAGCTGACGGTCCCCTCACGTGTTCATCGACCTGACCGACGAGCAGAAGGCCCTGCAGGCCGAGCTGCGGGCCTACTTCACGGACCTCATGACCCCCGAGGTCAAGGCCCGGGTGTCGAACGCCGAGTTCGCCGAGAACCTCGAGTACAAGGAGCTGATCCGCCAGGTGGGCCGTGACGGCTGGCTGGGCGTCGGCTGGCCCACCGAGTACGGCGGGAGGGGGTTCACCCCGGTCGAGCAGTACATCTTCTTCGACGAGTCGCAACGGGCCGCCTGCCCCATCCCGTTCCTCACGACGAACACCGTCGGCCCGACCATCCGCCGCTTCGGCACCGAGGAGCAGAAGGCCCACTTCCTGCCACGGGTCCTCGCCGGCGACGTGCACTTCTCGATCGGCTACTCCGAGCCCGCCGCCGGCACCGACCTGGCGTCGCTACGCACCCGGGCCGTCCGCGACGGCGACGAATGGGTGGTCAACGGCCAGAAGCTCTTCACCAGCCTCGCCTACAACGCCGACTACGTCTGGCTGGCCGCCCGCACCGACCCGGAGGCACCGCCCCACAAGGGCATCACCATGTTCCTCGTGGACACCAGGGACCCCGGCTTCTCCATCCAACCCTTCGTGACCTTCGGGCAGACCCACACCACGGCCACCTTCTACGACGACGTCCGCGTCCCCGACTCCAGGCGCGTCGGCGAGGTCAACGGAGGCTGGGGCCTGATCACCAACCAACTCAACCACGAGCGGGTGTCGCTGTTTCCGGCGTCCCGCCTGACGAGCACCGTGGACCGGGCACTCGACTGGGCCCGCACGACCACGCTTGCCGATGGCCGGCGGGTGGTCGACCAGGAGTGGGTGCAGGTCAAGTTGGCCGAGTGCCGGGCCCTGGCAAGGCACCTCGACCTCCTCAACTGGCACGTCGCCCACGAGAACACCCACGGCCGCATGAGCCCAGCCGACGCCTCGTCGGTCAAGGTGCACGGCTCCGAGAGCATGCACCGCGTCTACACCCTGCTCACCGAGGTCATCGGGGCCACCGGGCACCTCCGTGAGGGTTCACCCGGCGCCGAGCTGTCGGCGGGCATCGAGTCCGCATACCGGTCGGTCTGGGTGCTCACGTTCGGCGGCGGGACCAACGAGGTGCAGCGGGACATCATCGGCATGACCGGCCTCGGCCTCCCCCGCGAGAAGCGCCGGCGGGCAGAGGGGTCCGGGGGATAGCCGCATGGACTTCACCTACGACGAGGCGCAGCAGGCAGTCGCCGACCTGGCGGAGCAGATCCTCACCGACCGGCTCGACACCGAAAGACTGCTCGACCTCGAGGCGGCGCTCGAGGGGGGTGGCTCCTGGTTCGATGCCGACCTCTGGTCGGCGCTCGCCGGAGCCGGGCTGGTGGGGATCGCCCTCGGTGAGGACGTGGGAGGCGGGGGACTCGACGAGGTCGCCCTCGCTGTCCTGCTGTGCGCACAGGGCGGTCACGTGGCGCCGCTGCCCCTTCTCCCCCACCTGGTGGCGTCGCTGGCCCTCGACCGGCTCGGAAGCCCCGAACAGCGCGCTGACCTGCTGCCCGGCTGCGTCGACGGATCCCGGATCCTCACCGTCGCCGTCCAGGAGTACCTCGCCGAGGACGTGCACCGACCCGGCCTCCGGTTCGAGGAGGGCCGCCTCCACGGCACCAAGATCGTGGTCGAGGGAGTCGAGCAGGCGTCGCACGCCCTGGTGACTGCCACCGGCGACGACGGCCCGGGCCTGTTCCTCGTCGACCTGGCCGACGACGGAATCACCCGTGCCCCCGGCCGCTCGACGCGCCTCGAGACGGTCTGGCAACTGGACCTGGCCGGCGTTCCCTCCGAGCCGGTGGGCGACGCCGGCGGCGTCGACTGGCTGGTCAACCGCCTGATGATGGCCCTCTGCGCCACCCAGCTGGGCGTGACCGAGACGGCGCTGCGCCTCACCGCCGAGTACACCAGCCAGCGGGAGCAGTTCGGGCGTCCGCTGGCGACCTTTCAGGCCGTCACGCAGCGCCTGGCCGACCAGTTCGTCAACGTGGGCGGTATCCGCCTCGCCACGCTGTCGGCAGCGTGGCGGCTCGCCAACGGGCGGGACGCCGGCGAGGACCTGCTCATTGCCAAGTGGTGGGCCTCCGAACGGGCCACCGACGTCGCCAACGCCACCCAGCACTGCCACGGCGGCATGGGTGTGGCCCGCGACTACCCGCTGCACCGCTACACGCTCTGGAACAAGCACCTTGCCACCTCCCTCGGTGCCGGTACCGCGTCGCTGCGTTCGCTCGGCGCCCTTCTGGCCGCCGACTGACCCTCCCGCGTGCCGATGTCCCACCACGACCTCCTCATCATCGGGGCCGGCTCCGGCAACACCGTGATCGGCCCCGAACACGACCACCTCGACATCGCGATCGCTGAACCCTGGGCGTTCGGCGGCACCTGCATGAACCGTGGCTGCATCCCGTCCAAGATGCTCGTCCACGCCGCTGACCTGGCCGTCGCCGCACGCCACGCTCCGGAGCTCGGCGTACACACCACCTTCGAAGGCGCCGACTGGCCCGCCATCCGCGACCGCATCTTCGGCCGCATCGACCCGATCGCCGAGGCCGGACTGGCCTACCGACACGGCTTGGACAACGTGACCGTCTACGAGGCCGAGGCCCGGTTCACCGGTGAGCGCACGCTCGACATCGGCGGCACCGCCGTAGCGGCCGACCAGGTCGTGCTGGCTGCCGGCGCCCGCCCCGTGGTGCCGGACATCCCCGGGCTGACCGGCACGCCCTTCCACACGTCCGACACGGTCATGAGGGTCGACGAACTGCCCGTGCACCTGGTCGTCCTGGGCGGCGGCTACATCGCCCTCGAGATGGCCCACGTGTTCGAGGGCCTGGGCAGTCGCGTGACGATCGTGCACCGTGGCGACCTGCTGCTCCGACGAGCCGACCAGGACGTCCGCCGGCGCATCACCGACCTCTACGCCGGGCGACTCGACGTGCGCCTCGAGACGGAGGTCGAGTCCGTCCGGTACGACGGCGCCTACCACCTCGACCTGACTGGGGGCACGACCCTGGACGCCGAGGCCCTGCTGGTCGCCACCGGTCGACGCCCCAACGGCGATCGCCTGGCGCTCGAGGCCGGCGGCGTGGCGGTGGACGCCGACGGCTACGTCACCACCGACGAGTTCCTGCGGACCAGCGCCGAGGGGGTGTGGGCCCTGGGCGACGTCACCAACCCGGCGCAGCTAAAGCACACGGCCAACGCCGAGGCCCGGGTGCTGGCGCACAACCTGCTCCACCCCGGCGACCTGCACGCCATCGACCGCCGGTTCACTCCGTCGGCGGTGTTCGGCCACCCCCAGATCGCCTCCGTCGGCCCCACCGAGGCCGAGTTGGCAGCCACCGGCCGACCGTACCTGGTCGCGGCACGCGACTACGCCGACACCGCCTACGGCTGGGCCATGGAGGACCGGAGCGGCTTCGTGAAGGTGCTGGCCGATCCCGACAGCCGGCACCTCCTCGGCGCCCACCTTCTCGGCCCACAGGCGCCCACGCTCGTCCAGCAACTGATCCAGGGCATGGCCCACGACCTCACCGTCGACCAGATGGCCCGCGGGCAGCTCTACATCCACCCGGCCATGCCCGAGGTGGTCGAGCAGGCCCTGCTCGAACTCTGACCAACCAGCCAAGGAGCAAGCAGCATGGAGGAACTGACCGGGAAGGTCGCCGTCATCACCGGCGGCGCCTCCGGCATGGGACGGGCGTTCGCCGACCGCTTCGCGGCGGCCGGCATGAACGTGGTCCTCGGCGACATCGAAGAGCCCGTACTGGCGGAGGCAGTCACCGAGCTCGAAGCAAGCGGCGCCGAGGTGCTCGGTATGCGCTGCGACGTGTCCGACCACGAATCGGTGCTGGCCCTGCGCGATGCCACCTTCGACCGGTTCGGCGCCGCCCACGTGGTCTGCCTCAACGCCGGCGTGGCGGGGGGCGGCACGATCCTCGAGCAGACGGTGAACTCCTGGAACTGGGTGCTCGGCGTGAACCTGTTCGGCATCGTGCACGGCCTCGACGCCTTCCTGCCGGGACTGGTCGAGCAGGACGAGGGGCATGTGCTCATGACCGCCTCGATCGCCGGCCACCTGTCGATCGCCGGGCTGGCGCCGTACAACGCCTCCAAGCACGCCACGGTGACGATCGCCGAATCGCTCTACGCCGAATTGCAGGAGGCAGGTTCCCGTGTCGGCGTCTCCTGCCTGTGTCCGGGGTTCGTGGCCACCAACATCTTCACCTCGGAGCGCAACCGGCCCGAGGCCCTCCTGGACGCCCCCATCGAACCTGCCGACCCGGAACGGGAACTGGCCCGCCAGGCCCTCGTCGAGTGGATGGCCGCCAACGCCCTCGGCGCCGACACCGTGGCGGACCTGGTCCACGACGCCGTCATCTCGGACACCTTCTGGATCTTCACCGACGACCAGCACCTCGAGGCGGTTGCCGAACGCCACCGGGCCATCCGGGAGCGCCGCAACCCCGTTACCGGTCGCCTCACCGAGGGCCTCTTCGACTAGCCGCTCCCGGTAGGTGATAGGGAGGCGGGTCTCCTGCCGCCTTGACGAGTTGGCAGGCGGCAGCCGGCAGCCGGCAAACCTCCCGGGCGGGACGCGAGCCGCAACCTATGCTCGCCGGATGGGCAGCAGCTTCGGGACCCTCTTCCGCGTCGCCACGTGGGGCGAGTCGCACGGCGGCGGTATCGGCGTGGTCGTCGACGGGTGCCCGCCGCGCCTGCCCCTGGCCGTGGAGGACCTCCAGGCCGACCTCGACCGCCGTCGTCCGGGCCAGAGCCGTTTGACCACCCAGCGCCAGGAGGGTGACGCGGCCGAGATCCTGTCCGGGGTCTTCGAGGGGCGTACCACCGGAACGCCCATCGGCGTACTTGTCCGCAACGCCGACGCCCGGCCGGAGGCCTACGACCACCTGCGCGACGTGTACCGCCCCTCCCACGCCGACTTCACCTATGACGCGAAGTATGGGCACCGCAACCACGAGGGCGGCGGCCGCTCCAGCGCCCGCGAGACCATCGGACGGGTCGCCGCCGGGGCCATCGCCCGACGCCTGCTGGCCGAGGCGTGCGGCATCGAGGTGCTGGCCTGGGTGTCCCAGGTCCACACCATCGCCGCAGAGGTCGATGCCTCGACGGTGTCCCTCGACCAGGTCGAAGCCGACCCCACGCGCTGCCCGGACCCCGACGCGGCGGCCGCCATGACCTTTGCCATCGAGGACGCCCGGTCCAATGGCGACTCCCTGGGCGGCATCGTCACGTGTGTCGCCCGGGCCGTTCCCGCCGGACTGGGCGAGCCGGTCTTCGACCGCCTCGAGGCCGACCTGGCCAAGGGCATGCTGTCCCTGCCGGCCGCCAAGGGGTTCGACGTGGGCAGCGGCTTCGACTCGGTGTCGATGACCGGCCTGGCCCACAACGACCCCTTCGTGCCGGGTGCCGACGGCCCCGTCGCTGCCGCCAACCGCTCCGGCGGCGTGCAGGGCGGCATCAGCAACGGCGCGGAGGTGGTCTTCCGGGTGGCGTTCAAGCCGACCGCCACCATCAACTCGGCCCAGGACACGGTCGACACCGGCAACAACCCGGTCACGCTCGAGGCCAAGGGCCGCCACGACCCCTGCGTGCTGCCCCGTGCGGTACCGATGGTCGAGGCCATGGCGCTCCTGGTGCTGGCCGACCACTGGCTGCGCCAGCAGGCGGTCGACGTCCTCGGGCGCTAGCCCCGATCCGATGGCGGACCGGGGCGGCTCGTACACTCGCGACACGCCGAAGAGGAGCAGGTCATGACCGAGACACCCACCACCGTCTCTCTGGACGCCGGCAAGCCGATCTACTACGACCTGCCGTCCTTCGCCTCACTCGAGGAGGAGCGCCGGCACCGCAAGGAGCGGCTGGCTGCCGCCTTTCGGATCTTCGGGAAGTTCGGGTTCAGCGAGGGCGTGGCCGGGCACATCACGGCCAGGGATCCGGAACACACGGACGCCTTCTGGGTCAACGCCTTCGGTCAGCCCTTCTCCGACATCTCGGTTTCGGACCTGCTGCTCGTGGCCCATACCGGCGAGATCCTCGAGGGCGACTACGCGGTGAACCAGGCGGCGTTCGCCATCCACTCGGGCATCCACATGGCCCGCCCGGACGTGGTGGCCGCCGCCCACTCCCATTCGCTGCACGGCAAGGCCTGGTCGGCGCTTGGGCGCATGCTCGACCCGATCACGCAGGACGCCTGTGTCTTCCACGGCAACCACGTCCTGTTCGACGACTACACGGGTGTGGTCAACGACCCAGAGGAAGGCAAGCGCATCGCCTATGCCCTCGGCGACAAGGGGGCGGCGATCCTGCGCAACCACGGCCTTCTCACGGTGGGCGGCAGCGTCGACGAGGCCACCTGGCTGTTCGTGACCATGGAGCGGTCCTGTCAGGCACAACTCCTGGCCGAGGCGGCCGGAACGCCGGTGGTCATGGACGACGAGACGGCGGCGACCACCCACAAGCAGGTGTCGGGCGACTTCGCCAGTTGGTTCAGCGCCCAACCGCTGTTCGAGCAGATCCTCCGCGAGCAGCCCGACTTGCGGGACTGACGCCCCGCACCCGCACCCGCACCCGCACCCGCCGAGCGTTCAGCCCACGAAGGGCAGGTCGACCACCGTGGCGGGCGACTCCGTGCCTCGCTGGTCGAGCGCAAGCCGCTCGCCCGCCTCCACGTCCGCTGGCAGGAGGGCCAGGGCGATGCCGTGGCCCAGCGTGGGCGAGAAGTTGCCGCTGGTCACCGTGGCGACCGTAGCGCCGCCTCAGGCGGCGTGGGTTGCGAAGAGGCGTTCGATATCGCGCTGGTAGAGGATGCGCACCTGGACGCCGGGCTGCTGCTCGCGAAGTTGCCGGACCTTGCGGTTCTTCCTGGTCACCAGTGACTGACGGAGCGTGGTGACCTCGAGGTACAGGTCGTGGTCCGGCAGGTAGAAGTCGGGGGTGAACGCCGAACGGGGGTTGCCCACCCTGTCACGCTCCAGGATGAAGGTGCGGGGCTCGTACTCCCAGGCGATGCCGTAGGAGTCGAGCAACTCGGCGACCCGGCGCTCGGAGTCGTGGGCGAACTCGACCGGCTCGGGCTCGGGCCGGATCGGGCGGACGTCGGCCACAGCGCTAGTCGCCCACCGCCGGGGCGTCCAGAGAGGGCTCGTCATCCTCCTCGGTGGGGAACAACTCGATGATCGTGGCGTCGAGTTCCTCCTTGACACCGGCCAGCGGCAGGATGTTGAGCATCAGGACGCCCTGGCCACGACGCAGCAGGTCCATGGTTCCGTTCTGGTCGTGGACGAGAACCGTGTCGCCGGTCAGCACGAGGTTCAGCCGGGTGATGTCCTGGTCGAGGGACTCGCCGACGAAGGAGAACACGTCCCGGACCTTCTGGAGCCGGATGCCGGCGTCGACCAGGGTCTTGACGACCTTGAGCTCGAGAAGGTCGCGGTAGGCGTAGCGGCGCCGACTTCCGCTGCCCTGGGCGCGGGCGAGGCTGGGTTCGACCAGGTGGGTGCGCGCCCAGTGGTCGAGCTGGCGATAGGTGATGCCGACGATCTCGGCGGTGCGCTTCGCGCTGAAGCCCTCGTCGTTGCGGGTGGCGTTGCTCATGGTTCGTTCCTCTCCGCACCGACGCGGACCCGGGCCTTCTCGGCGGCCCGGACGTCGGTGCCCGGTGGATCACACCGGCGGAACTACACCCGTGTGACTTCCACAGGGTAAGGGCCGCCACGCGCGGCGTCAAACATCTGTCGGCGAAGCGGCCCGACGGACGGTCACTCCCCGGCGAAGTCCTCGGGGTTGACCTGGTCGAGGAACTCCCGGAACTCCTCGACCTGCTCCTCGGTGGCGGGAGCCGGATCGCCTTTCTCGGACTCCTCGGGCGGGAGGTAGCCGGCCTCCTCGAGCACATCCTCGGCAGCGAACACCGGTGCGCCGGTCCGCACCGCCAGGGCGATGGCGTCGGAGGGCCGTGACGACAGCACCTGCGGGCCCTCTGGCCCCTGCAGGTGCAACTCGGCGAAGAAGGTGCGATCCCGGAGCTCCGTGATCACCACCTGCTCGAGGCCGATCGAGAAGCCGTCCAGCATCACGGCGAACAGGTCGTGGGTCATCGGACGGGGCGTCTTCTGGCCGGCGAGGGCCAGGTGGATTGCCGCGGCCTCGGGGTGGCCGATGAAGATGGGGAGCAGGCGGCGTCCCTCGGCCTCCTGGAGCAGGACCACCGGCGTGTTGGAGGGCAGGATCTCCTGCACCGCGACAACCCGCATGGCGATCATCCGCCCACTTCCCCGCCACCGGCCGGAGGCCTCGCGCTGGTTCTCACGCGGACAGCCTACTTCCCCCCTCTGAGGCGCTCCGGGCCAGCATCCGGATCTCGCCGACCAGCGACCCGTCGGCCTGTCCCACAGCCGCCTCCAGGTCTGCTTCGAGTTCGACCTGGTCGACCGCCACCACGCCGGCCAGGTTGCGGAAGCGTCCACGGTGGTCGAGCCCGTAGCCGACGATGAACGATTCCTCGAGGACGAAGCCGACATGCTCGACGGGGACCGGGAGCACCCGCCGGTCGGTCCGGTCGAACAGCGCGCAGGTCCGCACCTCGCGTGCCTCGTGGCCCCAGAGGTGCCGGAGCAGGAAGTCCAGCCGCAGCCCGGTGTCGACCACGTCCTCGACGAGAAGCACCTGGCGACCCGCCACGTCGATCCCGACATCGCGCGTGAGGCGTACCCGGCCGCTGTCGGGGGCGAAGGCGCTCAGGGAGAGGAAGTCGACCTGGAGTGGCCGGTCCACCGCCCGCACCAGGTCGGCCATGAACGGCAGGCAGCCGCGCAGGACACCCACGACGACGGCGTCGTCCTCGAGGACGGCGGTGAGTTCGTCGCCCAGTTCAGCGATCCGGACGCGGAGGTCCTCGGCGCCGTAGAGCAGGCGGGGTGGGGCCACGGGCCTAGTCGCCCGCGTCGTGGCGGCCGGCGGACAACTGCGGGCGGCAGGGTCGGAGGAGGGACACGGGCCTAGTCACCCAGGCCGCCGAGGGAGCGGCGCAGCAGGAGTTCCCGCAGGCGACTGCCGGCCTCGACCAGTTCGTCGAGTTGGCTTCGCACCTGGCGGCGGGAGCGGTCGTCGTCGCGAACCCTCGGCAGCAGCGCCTGTTCGAGGACCCCGGCCTCCCGCTGCGCCCCCACGAGGAACATGCGCAGGTGACGGGCGTCGACGCCGAGTTCGAGGAAACGGGCCGCCAGGCGGACCACGAGGAGGGCCTCGTCGTCGTAGACGGAGGCCGAGCCGGCCTCGTGGGCGACGACCAGGCCGAGGCGCTCCAGGTGCAGAACCACCGACGGGTCGACGCCGGCCGCGGACGCCAGCTCCTCCCGGGAGACGCTGACCGAACCCACAATCCGGCGGGAACGGGCACGCTCCCGGAAGGGGGTCACGTCGGACTCGTCGAGGGGCTGGTCGGGCTCGGGGACCCGGCCACCGGTGTCCTCCAGTACCTCGCGGATCACCTTGAGGGGAAGGAAGTGTTCCCGCTGCTGGCGCAGCACCCAGCGCAGCAGGTCGACGTCGTCAGGGCTGAACTGCCGGTAGCCGGACGGCGTCCGCCCGGGCTCGACCAGGCCCTGCGCCTCGAGGAACCGGATCTTCGAGACCGTGACATCCGGGAACTCCTCCACCAGACGGTCGATGACCTCACCGATCGTCAGCGTGGCACCCACCGTGGAGGCCGCGGACCGCTCGTCCCCGTGTGCCGTCATGGCCCTGCGTCAGTCCGCGGTGCCGTGGAAGAACACCAGGCGGAACCGCCCCACCTGGACCTCGTCGCCGTCGTGCAGCAGGACGCGCTCGATGCGCTCCCGGTTCACGTAGGTGCCGTTCAGCGAGCCGGTGTCATGCACGGTGTAGCGGTCGCCGTCCCGGCGGACCTCGGCGTGGCGGCGCGAGACCGTGACGTCGTCGAAGAAGATGTCGGCCTCGCCGTGACGGCCGAGCGTGGTCAACTCGGCCTCCAGCCCGTAGCGGGCGCCGGCCTTGGGTCCCGTCTCGACGACGAAGAGTCCGCAGTCGTGCGGGAAGCGGGCCCGGTCCTCCTCGTGGGGCAACTCCGACTCGAGTTCGAAGGCGTCGGTGGCCTCGTCGGCCGCGTCCCGCAACTGGTGGCCGCACGAGGCGCAGAAGTTGGCGCCGCTCGTGTCGGCCCGTCCACAGCCCGGGCAGGTCGTCCCGGTCATGGTCAGGCCTCGATCAGCGCGGTATAGGCGCCGGCGGTGAGGAGGTCGTCCAATTGGGCCGGGTCGGCCAGTTCGAGGTCGCAGATCCAGCCGTCGCCGTAGGGATCCTCGTTGATCCGCTCCGGGGAGGACTCGAGCTCGTCGTTGACGGCGACCACCGTGCCGGTCAGCGGCGCGAAGAGCTCGGAGACCGACTTGGTGGACTCGACCTCGCCGAACACGTCACCAGCGGCGACGCTGGCACCCACCGCTGGCAGGTCGACGAAGACCACGTCCCCGAGGGCGTCCTGGGCGTATTCGGTGATGCCGACGCGGGCCCGGCCGCCCTCTTCGAGCCGGACCCACTCGTGGTCGGTCGAATACCGGAACTCCAAAGGCACATTCATGCGTCCGAACCTACACAATGCGCCGCCCGCGTCGGGGGCTGGCAGGGGCGGTTAGGCCTGCGCGCCTTCACGGCCCTCCCGAAGGGCGCGCAGGCCCGCGGGCACGTAGCCGAGGGCGGCCCACAAGGCGATCAGCAGGCCGGGGACGGCGAACACCCAGGCGGCCACGGCGAACCCCGGACGGCCCGGGATGGTCGACTCGCCGGCGAGGAAGCACGGGAAGGCGAACAGCAGGGCGAAGGTACCGGTCTTGCCCCACCAGGTCACGTCGATCCGGCGCGCCCCGAGGCCGGCCAGCAGGAGTGCGGCAAGTCCGACGAGTACCTCCCGGGCGAGCGCCACCACGCCGAACCAGATGGGGACCGACCCGTCGATGATCATCGCCGGAGCCGCCACGACGAGGAGCAGCCGGTCAGCGGTGGGGTCGAGGACCTTGCCGATCTCGGAGACCTGGTCGAAGCGACGCGCGACCCAGCCGTCGACCCAGTCGGTGGCGCCGAGGGTCCCCAGCAGGAGCGCCGCCGACGTGCGGTCCTCGGCGGCGAAGAGCAGCCAGACGAACCAGGGGATACAGGCGATCCGGAGAACGCTGATGAGGTTGGGCACGGTCCACACCGCCTGCCAGCCGGTCCGCACGGTGTAGGTCGGGGCCTCCTCGCTCGTCACGGGCGAGAGCCTACGATGGGCACTCCCCCAACGAACGACGCCGGGAGCCGCGATGCCCACCATCTTCACCCGCATCATCGAGGGGGAGATCCCCGGCCGGATCGTCTGGCGTGACCACCTGTGTGTCGCCATGGTCGACATCCGGCCCCTCAACCGGGGCCACGTCCTCGTCATTCCCGTGGCCGAGGTCGACCGCTGGACCGACCTCTCGGCCGACGTGGCGGCCCATTGCACGGAGGTGGCACACGCTGTCGGCAACGCCCAGCAGGCGGCCTTCTCCCCCGCCCGGGTGGGGCTGATGGTCGCCGGCTTCGAGGTTCCCCACACCCACCTGCACGTGGTGCCGATCGACCACATGGGACACCTCGACTTCGCGCAGGCCGACACCGACGCCGACCCGGACGACCTCGACGCGGTGGCGGACATCCTCCGGGAGGCGCTGCGGGCCGCCGGTCACCAGCAGGTGGTCTGAGCGCCCGGGCGCGGTCGGGTCCCGGTGGCGTCCCGCTAGGGGGCCAGGACCCAGACGTACACGCCCTCCTCGGCGTAGCGCTCCTCGAAGTCCAGCATGACGAGCACGCCGCCGAAGCCCCGGACGCTCGAGCGGGGCCAGCCCGCCGAGGCCTCGTCGAAGATCACCACGTCGATCCCGTCGACCATCTCGGGATCGGGCAGGATCGGCTCCGTGACGTCCAGCACGTAGGCCTCGGTGCGTTCCGCCACCAGGGGGAAGACCGCCGGTGCCGCCAGCACCCGGTCCCAGCGTTGGACCTCGTCAACCGCTGTCAGGCGGGCGTGGTCGACCGCATCCCGCCGACCCCAGTCCCAGGGCTGCTCGTAGGGCGACGAGGCAGCGTCCCGCACGAAGAACACCGTGGCCGTCAGCACGAGGACGCTCAGGATCCGGCGATCGACGAGCACCCGGCTGACCCCGAGCCTGCCCAGGCGCTGGAGCGAATAGGCGGCGGCGATCATCACGAACGGCAGGGTGGCCACGTCCTGCTGCGGGTTCCCGAGGCCGCCGTCGGGCACCTCAGCGACCAGGTAGAGGCCGAACAGCGGGAGGATCGGCAACAGGTAGCGGGGTCGGATCAGGGGCAGGAACAGCACCGGTGCCAGCAGCAACAGCGTCTTCTCGAAGGCCACCCGGTCGGCGAGGTGCCCGACGACGCTGAAGGGGTCGCTCAGCATGCCGGCGAGCACGCCGGGCAGCGTGTCGCCATAGGCGACGAAGGCGTCCAGATGCGGGTACTCGTCGTTGCCCAGCGCAGGCTGCACGACGAGGGCCATCGCCACGAACCAGGCCGTTCCGGCCCCGGCGAGGATCCAGCCGGGAAGTCGCTGGTCCTCGAGCACCAGCAGTAGCCCCAGCGCACCGAGCGCCAGCCCCAGGTCGGCCCGTGCGGTCACCACCACCAGCGACAGGAGTGCGAGGCGAACCCACTGTCCCTTCCGGGCGGCGATGTAGGCGATCAGGAGCGCCGGCAGCGCCAGCGCCTCGGTGTGGAATCCGGCCAGGTTCAGGTTGTGGACGGAGGGGTGCAGGGCGTAGACGGCGATCAGCGCACTGGAGCCGCCGATGCGGAGATTGCCCGGTCCGCGGGCGATGCGCCAGATTGGCACGACCGGGAGCGACAGGGCCAGCGCCTGCAGCACCAGCAGCGTCTCGGCGGTCGGCAGGAAGCGGGCGAGCAGGGCCACGGGAATGAAAAGGAACGAGGCCTGGACGGCGAACAGGTCCAGGCCCAACTCCGAGACGACGGGCGGGCGGCCTCCCTCCAGCAGGTGGATGGCCTGGAGGGGGATGCCGATGCCGGCGCCGAGGCCCAGGTCCCGGTGGCGGGCAAGGGCCAGCAGCGACAGGGCCACGAAGAGGACGAGTCCCACGATCCACGGCAGGGAGCGGTCGACGCCGGGGGTCTCCAGTCGCGCCTGACCACGCAACATGGCCATGTCGAGCCTGCGTCGGGCCTCTTGGACGCGGACGGTCACGTGCTCGCCGGTCCAGTCCTCGGCCCAGCCGGGACGCTTGGGTCGCTGGCTCATCGGAGCATCTCCGTCTCGGGGGCCTCCAGGGGATCGGCCAGGTGTCGGCCCTTGTTGCGTGGATTGCCCACGGCGAGTCCGACGGGGTGTCGTGCCAGCAGCCCGCCGGGGGCGGACGTCAGCATCGCCGACAAGGCGGCTGGGTCATCGTGGCCGGGGTCGAGCCAGGTGGCCCAGGCATCGGCGGGCAGGAGGGCCGGCATCCGATGGTGGATCGGAGCCAGGTCCTCGTTGGCCGGGACGGTGATGACCGTGCAGGTGCGCACCTGCGACTCGTCCCCACCGTTACCACCGTGGACCTCCCAGAGGCCGGCCAGCACGAGGGGGTCACCATCGCCTCGCCGCACGTACCAGGGTTGCTTCTTCGCGCCACTGGCGGAGGTCGGCGGGCCCCACTCGTAGAAGCCGTCGATCGGGACGAGGCATCGGCGGCGCTTGAAGGCGGCTCGGAACGAGGGCTTCTCGGCGACGGTCTCGGCCCGGGCGTTGAACATGCGGTCACCGACCGAAGGGTCCTTGGCCCAGGACGGCACGAGTCCCCAACGGGCGGTGCCGAGGAGGCGGGTGGTGGACTCCGCGTCGGCCTCCTCCCAGACCAGTGGGAGGCGGCCCCGGGGCGGCACATTGTGGTCGGGGCCGTCGAGGACGGCGAGGACCTCGTCCGCCCCCAGGTGCTCGACCAACTCCTCGGGCGTGGCGCTGGTGACGACCCGGCCGCACATGTGCCACACGGTACCGGTCCCCCACCGTTCGCCCGGGCCACGCCGGTGGCCTGGCCGGCCTCAGCGCATGGTGCAGGAGCCGGTTCGGCCCTCGCCGAGGTCGACGGTGAGGACGTCCCCCTGGCCGCCGCCGAAGGCGGGTACGAGGACCGAGGCCTCCCCTGGTGCCCCGCAGGGCCAGGACCTCCCAGCCGGGAGCGTCGAACTCGAGACCCACGCGGATGCCCTCAGCCCAGCCGATGCCGCCCTCGACCAGTTCGACCTCACCCTGTGGTATCTCGATGGCGAGGATCAGGGCGTCGTCCCCGAGGCAGGTCACCGTCGCCCGACGGCCCGCCAGACCCGGGGGACACACCCCATCCTCCTCGTGCAGGACCACGTCGAGGGGACGGAGGAGGTGGGTCACCACCGACGCCCGGATACAGGTCGCCGTGGTCCATCCGGCCGGGCCGACCAGCGCCACCTGGCCGCCGTCGTGCTGGAGGACCGAGGCGGTGACGCTCCCGGGTGCCAGGGGCAGCGCGCCGTCGTCGACGGTGAGTCGGATGCGGTCCTCGAGAGCGCCATCCCCCGCCGCCACCGCTACCAACCGGTCGACGGCGCTGGTCAGCAGCGGCTCGGCGATCGGCGGGCCGCCGGCCACCGGGGCCGCCGGGTCGCCCAGGTCCCGAGTGGCCTCGGCCGCAGCGAAGCGCAGGGCCCGGTCGGAACGGTCCTCGGGCTGATCCTCCAAGGCAATGCCGACCAGGACGGCGCCGACCACGACAGAGGCGAGGACCGCCAGGACCGCCAGCGCCCGGCGTCGCACCCCCAGCTTGATCGAGCGCTCGATGGCGGCCTCGTCCCGGCGTTCCGCACGCGACCGTGGCCCGAACGCCTCGGTCCGGTCGCCGCCGGCCAGGAGGGACGCCCAGGTGGCCACGGTCTCCTCGGGGAACCGCAGGGCCAACTTGGCGAACGCCTCCTCCTCGTCCGGGCCGAACAGCAGGAGCAGGTCGTTCTCGCGCGCCAGGTCGACAGGGTCGTCGTGGTGTTCCAGGGGCCGGTCGCCGGCCAGTCGCAGGAGGAACGCCCGGATCTGGCGATTGGCCTCCCGTTCGCCCCAGCGTGGCCCCGCCTCCACCTCGACGTCGGCGATCGGTGAGGCGGCCTCGCGTCGCGCCCGGAAGAAGCGGTTTCGCCGGTCGCGGTGCTCGTCCGAGACCTCGGTGCCGTCGGTCGTGGGCCGCTCGACCCGCGGTTCGGTGGATCCGGCCGCGACCACGGGGTCGTCGGGATCCTGCATGTCCTGCTGCTCGTCGTTCATCGGCACCCAGTTCGCTCCACGGGCGAGAGGCTAGGCAACGCGGGGTGCCCCATTCGGGCACCCCGGCCGTCGCTACCATCGCCGCCGGTGCCACGCTCCTTCGCCTCCTCCGCCCTCTCGTACCGGTTCCTCCTCGGATTCCTGGTGCTCGCCCTTCTCGGCTGTGGGCAGGAGGAGACGCGGTCCAGTGGCGCTTCGGGCGGCACCCTCTCCCGGCCCACAAGCACGACGGCGCCTCCTGCCAGCACCACGACCACCACTTCCCCGCCGACGACCACCACAACCACCACGACCACCCCCAACACCACGACGCCGACCAGCACCACGACCACCCCCAACACCACGACCACCACGCCCGACATCGGGATCTGGCCCCTCAGCTTCGAGGATCCCCGCGGCGACGCCTTCTCCGGCTTCCAGGCCGACATCGACCGGGGTGACCCCCTCCAGCGCCTGGAGCGCTTCTGCCTTCCGAGCGATGCGGCGACGGTGACACTGCGTGCCACCGAGCCCGGCATCACCGAGGACGCCGTGCAGGTGGTGCACCTCCGCACCCGACTCGAGGACTATGCCCGGATCGGCTTCGACCTCCCGGTCGGCGACGTCGCCGACATGGTCGAGGCGTTCGTCGGCATCCTCAACGACGAGTGTGGCGGCATCCACGGCCGCCGACTCGACCTGCGGACGGTCGAGGTAACCGCGCTCGGGGGTGGCGGCATCGACATCGACACCCTCCGGAGCGCCGCCTGCCTCGAGGTCGTCGACGACCACGACGCCGTGCTCGTGCTCGACCTGACCGGCCTCCAGGGGTCAGCGCCACTCTGCCTGGCGGGAACCGAGCGGACGCCACTCATCACGACCGAGCCGCATTCCTCCGACGACCTGCGCGCCGCCCGGGGACGCCTGCTCAGCACGGCAGTCGCAAGCGACACCCAACTCGAACTGGCGGCCCGCGCCGCTGCCGAGCAGGGCCTGCTGGAGGGGCAGGTCATCGCCGCCGTCGTGTCGGACACCCCGGGTCACGCCGAGGCGGTCACGGACGGCCTGCTCGAGACCCTCGACGACCTCGGCCTCGAAGCGGCGGTCCACCCCGTCGGCTGCGAGGGGACGACCTCCTGCTGGGTGGGCCTCGAAGCGGCGGTCAGCCGGATGGTCGAGAACGGGACCACGGTCGTGTTCCCAGTCCTCAATGCCGTGTCACTGCCGGGCCTGGTGACGGAGATGCTCCGTCAGGACCTGCCCCGCCCCCGCTTTGTGCAGACCGGCCTCAACGGCCAGTCCGGCGACCTCGCCGCCGCCCAGGTCGTCGCCTTCGGGGGCCCGGACGCCGGGGCCTACTACGCCGGGGCGTTCATCGTGGATGCTGTGGACACGGGTGTTTGGCGCCTCTCGGAGCCGGCCGACCAGGGCCACCCCGACCCGTTCGCCGAGATGTGCAATGCCGAATACGCGAGGGTGGCTGGCGTGGAGCCGGCTGATCCCACGGACCCGTCGAGCGGCACCTACCAGTCGACGGCGGAGGCCTGCGCCCTGGTCCGGATCGCCGCGAGGGTGCTGCGCGACGCCGGTGCCAATCCCCGGCAGGCTGACGTCAACTGGATGCTGTACCGCCTCGACGAGGTCGACCTGCCGCGGATGCTGCCGACCTCGTCGTCGCGCCGCAAGAACGACCTGCCCGACGTGGTCCGCGTGCTCGAGTACCAGTACCCGTGCCGACTCGGCACCGGCACCGGAGCCACGGGGGACGATCCGGGCGGCTGCATCGTCCCGTCCGGCGACTGGCAGGTGTTCCGCTGAGGCGGTGGCCGGCCGGCCCGTCGGTCTTCTGTCAGGGGCGGATCTCGTAGTAGAGGTTCGTCGGGTCGTCGACGGCGTGCTGAACGAAGTGGGTGAAGCCGGCCTGACTGGTCATGTCCTCGAGGGTCACCGGGTCGAGGCCGAGGGTGCCGAGGCCGAGTCCGTCGGGCGTCGACATGGCCGAGGCCATGCAGGTGGCGACGGAGGTGGCGTACATCATGGCCAGTACCGGGTTGCGCAGGTTCTTCCCCCACTCGTTCGAGGAGCGGATCTCCTTGACCAGCCAGGTGCCGTCGGGAGCGATGGCGCCTCGGATCGCGGCCATGGCCAGGTCCGGGCGGGGCATGTCGTGGAGGCAGTCGAGGGTCATGACCAGGTCCACGTCGCCGGTGGCAGGCAGGTCCTCGCCGCCAGCCAGGTGGATCGCCACGTTCTCGCTTCCGGCGAAGCGCTTCCGGGCGACCGCGATCGCCCGCTCGGAGACGTCGTAGCCGGCGAAGGTGGACGCCGGGAAGGTGTCGGCGAGGAGCTCCAGGGCCAGTCCGGTCCCGCAACCAACGTCGACCACGGTTGCGCCAGCCGAGAGCTTCTCGGCCACGCCGTCGAGCAGCGGGATGACCACCGGCACGAGCAGTGCTCGGGCCATCGGCGCCAGCATCGCCTCGACGTGTTGCTCGGAGCCCTCCCCCTGGTCGTCGTAGGTCAGGCCGATGCCGTTCTGGAAGGACTCGACCAGTGCGTCCGCGACCGCCGGGTCACGCAGGCTCCGGAACACGCCGGCGGCGTAGTTGGGGGTGTCTCTGCGGGCCAGCACGGTGGCGGCCTCGGGCTCGAGGAGGAAGGTCTCGCCGTCCTCGCTGGCAAGCAACTGTGCGGCGGCCTGGCCCCGCAGCCACTCGCGCAGCCAGCGCTCGTGCAGCCCCGTGGCGGCAGCGAGGTCGCCGGAGGTGACCGGTCCGGCCCCGTCAAGGGCCTCGTAGAGGCCCAGCCGGGTACCGAGGTGGATCATGAGGGCGACCATCTCACCCTGCTTGTAGCCCCACGTGGTCAAGGCGTACCTGCCGACCAGGTCCGGGTCGAGTGTCTGCTGCTCGCCGGTCACTTTGGGTCCCCCTTGTCCGCCGGATCAGGAGCGACCCTAATCCTCGGGCGGGGCCGACCACCCGTCGGAGGAACTCAGTCCGGAAGCCGGACCCAGATGCCGTCGGCGTCCTCCCGGCAGGGGTGCACGCCGATGTCGCCCTTGCGGTCGCGGCGGCCGGTCATCCCCGCCTTCCAGCCTTCCCCGGTGGTGGTGAACCGCCAGAAGTGGGTGAGGCAGACCAACTCCTCGCCGTCGACCGTCCCTTCGCTGCCGAGGTGGGACCACTGATGCGGGCAGCGGGCCTCCATCACGCAGGGCCGGCCGTCGGCGGTGCGCCAAACGACGACCTCCTCGTCGCCGAGCGTGGACTCGGCGATCGTGCCGGCGGCCAGGGCGGCGGCCCCGTCGGCGTCGAGGACCCGGAGCCACTCCCGGTCGCCCGACGCCGCTGCGGCCATGGGCTCAGACGTCGAGGTAGCGGGTGACCGCGATGGCCGAGCCGACCATGCCGACGGCCCCGCCGAGGATCAGCAGCCAGATGCTCGTGTCCCAGACGTAGCCGTCGGGGACGGCGAACCCACGGAACAGCGGCACGGCGTCGGACTCCTGGAAGAAGGCCAGCACCTCGTTGTCGACGACGAACAGGGCCGGGATGGCGAGGGCGGCGCCGATGAGGCCGTGGATGGTGCCCTCCAGCATGAACGGGATCCGGATGAACCAGTTGGTGGCGCCCACCAGCTTCATGACCTCGATCTCCTGGCGTCGGGCCCCGATGGCGGTGAAGACCGTGTTGAGGATGAGCAGCGCCGACACGCCCACGAGCACGACGGCGGCGATCAGCAGCGCCTGGCTGACCCGGGTGGAGAAGTCGTCGATCTGGCGGATGGCCTCGGTGGCCGTGGCAACCTCGCGTACCCCCGGTTGGGCCGAGAACTGGCGGGCCAGCTCGTTGACGTTGGCCGCCGAGCGGTCGGTGGGGACGATCCGGTACGACGGCGGCATGACATCGGGGGTGACGCTCTCGACCAGTTCGGGCTTGTCGGCGAAGAGGGTCTCGAACTCGTCGTAGGCGGCCGCCTTGTCGATGTAGTCGTAGGAATCGATGGCCGGACTGGTGTCGAGGACGTGCCGGATGGCCGTGTCCTGGTCGAGGTCGGCGTCGGGGTTCATGAAGACGATGAACTCCACGCCCTCCTGGAACTGGGCGGTTGCCCGCTCGGCGCCTTCCCGGATCATCAGGGAGGCGCCAACGAGGCCCAGCGACACGGCGACCGTGAGGATGGCGGCGAGGGTGAGGCTGAGGTTCCGCCAGATGCTGAGGACGGTCTCGCGCAGGTAGTACCAGAGCCGGTACACGTCAGCGCTCCCCGAGTCCGGACGTCATGGCTCGCACCTCAGCGCACTCGATCCGGACGGCTCACTCGTACACCCCGCGGGACTCGTCGCGCACGACGACGCCCCGGTCGAGTTCGATGACCCGGCGGCGCATGGTGTCGACGATGCCGCGGTCGTGGGTCGCCATCACGACCGTGGTGCCCGAGCGGTTGATGCGGTCGAGGAGGCGCATGATCCCGACCGACGTCGAGGGATCCAGGTTGCCGGTGGGCTCGTCGGCGAGGAGGATCAGGGGGCGGTTGACGAACGCCCTGGCGATCGACACCCGCTGCTGCTCGCCGCCGGAGAGTTCGTCGGGGAACCGTTCGGCCTTGGTCGAGAGGCCGACCAGTTCCAGGATGGCGGGGACCTGCTTGCGGATGACGTTGCGCTGCCGGCCGATCACCTCGAGGCCGAAGGCCACGTTCTCGGCCACGGTCTTCTTGTTCAGCAACTTGTAGTCCTGGAAGATGTACCCGATCTCGCGACGCAGGTACGGCACCTTCCAGCTGCGCAGGGCACCGATGTCCTTGCCGGCCACCATGATCCGGCCCGAGTCGGCAACCTCCTCGCGGTTCAGGAGGCGGATGAACGTCGACTTGCCCGAGCCCGAGGGGCCGACCAGGAACACGAACTCGCCGCGCTGGATCTCGGCCGAGACCTCCCGCAGGGCCGTGACGCTGCCCTTGTAGACCTTCGAGACACCCTCGAGGCGGATCACCCGAGCGCTCCGCTGGGAAGGGCCGACGGCTGGTTCCGGCAGGTCATGTGCGGCACGGCGGGCACGGTACCAGAGCGCCCCCCGCCGGTCGCGGCGCCTCTGCGGCCAGACCCCGGCCCGACCCGATCAGGCGCCGGCCCGGGCCCAGCGCAGGTAGGCCTCCATGAAGCCGTCGAGGTCGCCGTCGAGAACCCGCTCGACGGCGCCGACCTCGTGCTCGGTGCGCAGGTCCTTCACCATCTGGTAGGGCTGCAGCACATAGGAGCGGATCTGGCTGCCGAAGTCGACGTCGCGCTGTTCACCGCTGACCGCCGCCAGTTCCTCCTCGCGCTTCTGGCGTTCGAGGTCGAGCAACTTGGCTGCCAGCATCTGCATGGCCCGGTCCTTGTTCTGGTGCTGGCTGCGCTCGTTCTGGCAGGACGTCACCAGCCCAGTGGGCAGGTGGGTGATGCGCACTGCCGAATCGGTCACGTTGACATGCTGTCCGCCGGCCCCCGAGGAGCGGTAGGTGTCGATCCGCAGGTCACCCTCGTCGATCTGGATCTCGTCGCCGACGTCCTCGACGAAGGGGACGACATGCAGCGAGGCGAAGGCCGTCTGGCGCTTGGCCTCCTTGTTGAACGGCGAGATGCGGACCAGCCGGTGGACGCCGCGTTCGCCCTGGAGTAGGCCGTAGGCGTAGCGGCCCCGGATGATGAACTCGGCGGAGCTGAGGCCCGCCTCGGTCCCCTCCGAGACGGCGACCGGCTCGAGCGAGAAGCCGCGCTTCTCGGCCCAGCGGGAGTACATGCGCAGCAGCATCTCGGCCCAGTCCTGGGCGTCGGTGCCGCCGGCTCCTGACTGGACGTGGCAGACGGCGTCGCCGGCGTCGTATTCGCCCGAGAAGAGGGACCGCAGTTCGAGCGCGACCATCCGTTCCTCGAGGTCGGCGAGAGCCCCCTCGATCTCGCCCTCCAGCGAGTCGTCGCCCTCCTCGGCGGCCAGCTCGGCCAGCGTCTCGGCATCTTCGAGGCGGGCGACCAGGTCGGCGTGCAGGTCGAGGTCCTCGATGACGCCCGAGAGTTCCTGCTGGACGCGGCGGCCGCGTTCCTGGTCGTTCCAGAGGTCGGGGTCGGCCATCTCGGCCTCGAGGGAGGCCCGCTGGGACACCAGGTCGTCGATGCGGAGGTAGCCGGCGGCCTCGTCGAGGCGGCGCCGCAGCGCGTCGAGTCGTGGGGTGAAGTCCTGCATGTCGGATGTGGCGGTCAACGACCGTGGCAGTGCTTGAACTTCTTGCCCGATCCGCAGGGGCACTGGTCGTTGCGCGACGGGTTGCCCCAGGTCGAGGGGTCGTTCTCGTCAAAGCCCTCGCGCGCCTCGCCGGGTTCCGAGGGGCCAGAGGCCTGCGCCTGTTCCGCAGCGGCGGCCATGGCGGCCTGCTGCTGCTGCATCTGCTGTTCCGATAATTATGTTTCCTTTAATTTTCATTT
>LUMW01000094.1_pt1 | contig 28184 bp, 21 predicted proteins | sample 729761 | NCBI WGS metagenome assembly LUMW01 (sample SAMN03860302, study PRJNA289734) | marine metagenome | biome: seawater column; feature: ocean; material: water; isolation source: Red Sea water column Station 192 - depth 500m | place: Saudi Arabia: Red Sea | collected 2011-10-15 | depth 500 m
TGTATAAACTGTATTATTTTTTCTTAAACCTTGGTTTGAATAATATTGCTCGATAGCTTCAATGATAAGAACACTCTCTTTTGGTGATGTAAAAAGGTTGTATTGAGTGAGTTTAGGCTTTTTGAGAAGTGTGGTGAAATTATAGTTAGTGGATAGTTGTAATTCTCCTGAGTTCTTTTGGTAATAAGTAAATTTTCCGTCTGAAGAGATATAGCGTATTTTTGAAATATCCTGTTTTGTTTGGAGTTGTGCAACTTCGGCCTGGATAGAAATGGAGAATAGGGTAAGCAAGTATTTAATATATTGCATAAAACTCCCAGGAGCTTATCGGGTGTAAATTTTGGTATCTTTTGATCGCAGAAAAAATATGTCCCCAGGGAATAATCCTTGGGGCATGAATATGATCTATTGCTGTTCTGGTATTAAGAGCATAAAGCCCTTTGCTTTTATAGTACCCATCACTAATAAAGCTTAAAGCTGTACATTGGTTTAGTGAATTCATCTTGAAAAAACTAGGGAGTAGGTCTTCTGCACATCCAACTCCAACGAATAAAGCATTTTTTTGTTGTTTAAAAGTATTTAAAAATAAAGTCATATTCGAAATCTTTTTTAAAGTCTTTTTAGATGTTTTAGAAAATAACTTTAAAAGAGACTTGTTTTCATTGATAAAATCTTTAGGAAGAAAATCAAAAATGGACTGTGCTTCAATACTAAATTTATCGAACTCTCTTTCACCTAACATAACTTTAAAAGGGCAGTTAACACCATTGCAGTTTTTCTTGTCTTTAATAATATGACAGCCAGACTTAAACTGTAAGAGGGCCGGTTTATAATCCTCTTTACTGACAATTTGACATTTGTCTTCAGTATAGCCTCTAAGACGAGAAGCAATTTTGGCTACGACCTTTGGAAGTGAAAGTGATGAACCCGCGACGGCTCCCATAACTACAGGGTAACAAACTCGTTCATTTCCAATAATTTTATCTAAAAAACATAGTTTGACGTCCCAACTACGGTCGGTTGTATTTTCTAAGGCGAAGTTTGCAAAAGGCAGTGTTGAATAGAGTTCACAGTTATTTAATTTTTCTTTAGTAGGCTTAGGATTGAAGTGATTAAGGATTCTGGCCATGCTTGTAATATTCTCCTGACCTGTTTTTCCTGGACAGTCGGAGTATTGATAATAAAGTCTGGATTTTTTGAGTGATCTCGATATCTGCTTACAATTGGGTCTTGGAGAGAGAGAAAAAGTTTTTTGTGCCCCAGAGAAGAGACATGATGAAGAATCATTTTCTAAGTTTTCGATACAGCTGGTGGAGTTCTTTTGAGGACAAAAGGATTGAAGAACCTCTGAATTTGGCGAGACTCGATGGATTTGTCGCCATAAGCTTGATTCAAAATAGCTCTGGCAATAAAGTTCGGGAGTGTTGAGTTGAGCACACCTTTTTGTAAGAACTTTGTAAGCTTCTTGGTTTAAAATAGCTTTTTGATTTTTGGCCAGTTGAATTTCTTTTTGAAGTAATTGTTTTTGTCTTGGACTTGATTTAGGTAAGTTTCTTAATTGAACTTCTAAGTGGGGAATAGCTGTTATATTGTCGGTAATCTTACAGAGATAGGGAGCTTTGTAATCGTTAGTAAAGTCTTGCATATACGAAAGACATTCTTCATAGGATTTAGGTGTTTTTATCTTTATATTTTTTACAGTTTTTGAAAGATTCTTATTTTGAAAGTATTGTCTAAACTGGAGTACTTTTGGGCATTGGACTTGAACTACTTTAGTTAAAAACTCTTCTCTTTCCATCAAAGCTTTTTTGTTTTTTTGAGAACCATCTTGATAATTAAAAATGACATATTGTAATTCCCCATTTGGAGAGCGCAAAATCCTTGCCGCAAGAAGATCATAAAGCGAACATTTATCTTTGGTGGCCAAGTAAGTGTAACGAGTCGGAGTCTGTTGTAAAATAAGATTTAAGTAATTTTCATCTAGTGTAATATCTTCAATATCACTGAGATTTTTACTATCAAACTCTTGGCCTAAAAGAGAGTTGATGAGTTTATTATATTTGGTTTTTTGATCTTCTACTAAAGTATAAAAAGATTTGTAGAGGCCATCTTGGGCAAAGCTCTTAAATGAGATTAAGATAAGAGAGGTGAGAATCACCTCTCTTAGATATTTATTCAACAGATTTTGATAAAATTGATGCAATATCTTCAACTTCAAGCTCTTCAGTTTCTTTTACTTTTCCTTTACCTGAGTTAAAGTTTATCATACAAAAAGAGCATGAAGTAGCAAGTTTATAGACTTTTGTTTCACCAACATGTTCAAGGCGGTTTTCGACTAAGTCATTTCCTTCATGCATTTCATACCCTAAATAACAAGGGTCGTGGAAAGTGAGCTCCTCTTTTACTTCTTTGGTTGGTTTGAGTTTTCCAGTTTTTACCAAGTCAGCTAAAAGTTCAGTGTGGTGAATTGTTTCAAAATCACCATCATCAAATTTTGCATATTCTTTACCAATGGTATGCAGACAGTGTGGGCAATGAGTGACAACTTTTCCAAAGTCGTATTGTCTCATATTAGCAATATTTTCAATCGCTACCTCAAAAAAAGTATATTCGTCTCCAAAACGGCGAATTGGATCACCATTACATTTCTCTGTTTTTCCCATGACTGCAAAATCAACACCGGCTTTCTTAAGGAGTTGAACTGTATCTTTAACAACTTTTTGGTTTGAAGCATCATATGATCCAGCACAACCGACATAATAAAGATAATCAACTTTTTTACCTGCTTCAATAACTGGTACATCCAATCCATCGGCCCATTGAAAACGATCATCTTGTGAAACGCCCCATGGATTTCCATTAACTCGAATATTATTAGCAGAAGTCGCAGCCTCAGGAGGAATATCACCTAGGGTGAGGGCCTTATATCTTTTTAAGCCCATTATGGATTGAACATGTTCAATATTTGCTGGGCATTCTTCCATACAGGCACCACAGGTTGTACATGAGTCTAATTCCGCTGAAGTAAAAACTTGTTTTTCCCAAAAATCAACATCTTCACCTTTGGCCTCTTCAATATTATCCCTTGTTTTAGTAATAATGAGTTTGGGATCAAGTGGTCTTCCAGCAATATTGGCCGGGCAAACTTGAGTACATCTTCCACATTCAACACAAGAAAGGGTGTCCATTCTTTGTTTCGCACTCAGCTCACTGGCCTTACCCAAGCCAAAAGTTTCAGCTGTTTCATCTTCAAAATTCATGGGCTCAAGAACTCCACCTCTTCTAAAAGGTGTAACGAGCGCATTAAATGGAAGTGCTACCATATGAAAAAACTTAGTGTGACTTATGCAGGCTATAAAGACCATCGTATTTAGCATGTGAAATAGCCAAGTACCTTTGTAAATATTGACGAGGAGAGTTTCTGACAGGCCTAGTGCATTAACTCCTAGCGCAAGAACAAAGCCAACAGGTGACCAAATAGCTTCTTGCCCAGGCATTCCTGCTCCAACAATACGCATGGCCTCTAGCAAAAACCCGATAATAACTAAGGCGAAGATCATGGCATACATAAATTTTTCATTATTTGGACGAGTCGCAGAAAGATATTTAGGATTGTCGATATAGCGGCGCTTATAGGCCAATGAAAGTCCAATGAGAATTGCGACACCGGCAATATCAGCTAAAAAAGAAATCACTATATACGTTGTTCCTTGATAAACTTTAAAAGGAGAGTCTGCATGAATAGCGACTAACTCAGTTGCAATTAATAAAATGACAAAACCGTAGTAGATGAGACTGTGGAAAAATCCAACTTTTTTATCTCGAGTGACCTTTCCTGTAAAAAAAATCGTTTGAATAAAGTTTTTCCAGTTTAATTGTTTTGGCAGAAGACTTTTTATCCCATTTCCTTGAGTAACATACTTAAGTTTTTGTATGACCCCATAAGCAAAGACTCCTAAGGCAATAAACATAAAAATATACATTGCAACTTTAAATGAAAAAGGGATTTGCCAAAAAATTTCCCTGGTGGCCAATGTTGGATCCATCACATCTCCTTTCGTAGGTGTACCTTTCCTAAATAACGTTACCTTTCCCAAATAACGTTAGCTTTCCTAAAACTTTAACTATATTCTATTATATATATAATAACTATTATTTTAAGTCATGAATGTGAATATAGATATCTTAAGTTTATTTTTTTTGGGATTTGTTAGTTTTTGGTACGGTTCTCGTTGTTTACTTCAAATTAATCGTTTTAAAACTGTAGAGTTTTTTATTACGACGCATGTCATTTCCGTATGGGCTTTGGTTGTGTCTCAAGCAGTTTTTTTTCAAGATTTAATTTCAATGTATCATTATGAACAAGTCTTAAAGGTGGTTGTGACTTTACTTACTCTTGATCAATTAGAAGGAAAAAAAATTAAAACCATATGGAGAATTCCTCTTATAGGTTTTTTAGCAGGCCTTTATTTTGATTTAGAGTACATTGCTTTCATTTGCATGGGGCATTATGTTATTTTACATATTATTTTATGGAAAAGAAAAGTCTATTACCGATATTTGCGGCGCTATTTGATATATTTGTTGCCTGTATGTGTTGCTTTATTTTTTATTAAAACCCAGAATATATGGGAGTTTAATTTGATTTTTATTTGGTTAGTTGTCTTAGGAAATCATTTTTTAAATTTGGCGCATATTAGATCGAGAATAGAAAGTGAGGAAAGTTTTGTTTAAAAATAATTTTTTGATATTGATGCTACTTTTATGCGGAAGTTGTGCTCAGGTAACTAGTTTAAATTTAAAAAAACATCAATTTGGAAAGATCCCAACTAAGATTATTTGGGTTCAGCTAGCTGGCTTTTCTGCTGAACATATGGCCCTGTTAAAGTTTTCTTACCCCTCCAGAGAAAAGAAAACAGCATTTGAACAGTCTTTGTGTGTCGGAACAACTTGGGATTATAATTTATATGATTTAAGACCAAGTGCTTATGAAAATTTCCTTAGTCAATTGACTGGTAAAAAAAATATTAAAAATAGTTGTGAGGATTTTGAGCAAAGACCAATTTGGAAATATATTTCAGATAAAAACTACAAGATTGGAATTTTTGAGGGAGAATCTAATAAGGAGCAGTCTTTATTAAAGTCGCAGGATTGCAAAAATGTTTCGTCTAATTATTTAAATGATGTCATTTTTTGGAAAATGGGAGTGCCTCCTAAAGATGCAAAATTATTTCATATTGGAGAAAAAAATTCTTTTCGACAAGGAGATGTTTATTTCGATAAATCTTGTTCGACAGGAAAATGTTTTACGAGTTTATCACGAAATATAGAAAGTAATTTTTCTCTATTTCAAAAAAATACAAAGAACTACCTCTATGTCATTAGAAATTTTCAATATTTAAACCTTCTTAAACAAAAAAGAATTAAGGAAGCAAAGTCTGAGTTAGCTGAGATCAATGAAGTCATTGATTATTTTCAATCTTTGGCCAAAGACTCTAGTGATATTTTAGTTTTAGTGACAAGTGCAGCTGGAGTTGAGCTTAATTTTCCACGTTCAGGTAAAGAATGGAAAGCTTACGAGAATGAAGGTCGCAACATCAAAATCAGTAAGCGTAAACTTGTTTCTCCACTTTATGCAACTGGTGCTAGGGCCGAGAACTTTTGTGGTGTTTATGAACAAAGTGATCTCCTAAAAAGGATCTTTAGTGGTGCAAAGCAACAAGGTTTAGAGTTTTCTATTATTAACCCCTTTGAGAATTAGTGTAGTGGCTTAATAATTTCTTCTTTTTTGATTTCATAGACAGTATTGCAATAGTCACAGCGAGTTTCAATAACTGGTCTTTTTTGGAAAATATGCTCTCGATCTTTTTCTGAAAGAGTAAAGAGATTTTCCACCATTCTTTCATGAGAGCAAGGACAATGAAATCTCACTTCTTTACTTCCAAGATATGTGAGTCCAGCTTGAGAAAATAGCTCCTCCATTGTTTTGACGTCAGCATCTGGAATAAGAAGAGCGGCTTTAATAAGTTTGTCGAATTTCTTGATGATATCTTCTAAGCTTAAGTCATCAAAATCTTCAATTTTCTTATTGATATTGGTGGGAGGTAATTTCGTTACCATAATGCTGGAAGAACAATCATCACTGATAATAATTTTTGATTTAGTCTGATATGACTTTTCTAAAACTTCATTAATAAGGTTCTTAACCGGGTGTTCAGTGAAATCTAAAATCGATGAGTAAGGCTCATGACCAGGGGACATTTTATTTAGGCGGCAATTCCCTGTTAATTTGGTAGGAAAATCCTCAAAGTCTTCAGGCAATAAAAGAGTTCTCAGCTGTCCATTGTTTGAAATTTCAATCTTAAATCTATAATATGGCTCTTCACTATCAATATAAAAACCTAGATTTTCACCTGGTTTTAAAAAATTTAACATTTGGAGTGAACTCAAAACAGTTGATCTGTAGTAGTTTAAAGCATGGGGCCCTATATTGTGGATTTGACTTAACTCTTGGATAAGTGAATGCCCCTCTATTAAGCTGATAGAAAAACCATTTTCATTGTGTAAGAAAGAATATTGGCGACTTGGATTAGACATATAAATACTCATTTTTTTTGTCATTTTTTTAAGGTAGGATCTTCATACAACTTTTTAGGTGAAAATAAAAGATGCTTAATATTGTTCTAATTCATAAAACTAATGATTTTTTCGATGCCTTAATATCTGAAAAGATTCTAGCTGGCACAATTGTCACCCCTAATCCTAAGATTGCTGACGGGGTGCGAAAGCGGCTTCCTTCCCAAGGAGCAGTTGATGCCATCACTATTTCAAAGTTTATAAAAAATGAATTAACGGCCCTAGGGGATCAAGAAGTTCTAGAAAGATATAAGGGAAAGTCTGAGCTTATTTTGATTCTGGGCGCAATCTGGAAAAAAATAGGAAGAAATAATATTGTCGACTTTAAACGTGCTTTTAATCTTCTTACTGAGTTTAGAAGTTTTTCTATTTCCGATCAAGTTTTGGAAACTGTCTTAGAGCATTATGATGAGGAGCTTCGTTCAGGGGTTCTATGGCTTCATCGCTTTTTAGCTCAGCTTGAGCTGATCGATGAACATCAATCTTATTTTTATCTGTCTGAAAAATTACGTGCAGGAGACTTGCTGCCAAGTTATGAAACCCAAAGGAATATTGTTTTTTATGGCTTTGAGTTTATGACAGCTTCACAGGTGGATTTGATAAAGTCACTGGCCTTAAGAGAAGATGTTGTCATTCCTTTTTATAAAGAGGTTTATGAGAGTTCAGAAGCGATTGATTGGATTCGTTGGTTTGATGATCACAATACAAAAATTGTAGACTTGGGTGAGCCAATCCAGTTTTTGAATAAGCGAAAACTTTTTCGTTTTTCAAAAAATTATATGGGAAGAGTTCTTGAACAAGAGGTTGGTGAAGAGGAAAAAGTACTTGTCTTGGCCGAAAAAAATATAACTCGAGAAAGTATTCAGGAATTGCCATTTACGGATTTGAAATTCAAGTCTGAGATTGATCTTTTTAATGAAGATTTTTTAAGTTTGATCTCAGAGGTGGACTCATGGTTGGTGACAGGGCCACAGGCCATCGCAAAGATTGAAGAAAAATTAAAGCATCATTTAGATTATTTGATAGAGTTTAAAAAGTTTAGAGAGATCAAATGTGGTTTGCTTTTAAGTGATAAACTACAACAATGGCAAGGCTTGGCAGAAGAAAATAATCAACTCGATGTTTTTTCATTTGAGATTATTAAAGAATCAGTTAGCTTGGACCTACCCCGAGTAAATCTGGCCACTTTATCTTCCTCTGCTTCAAATGAAGTTATTTCTATTCAAGATATTGAGTTTATTAAAGAAAAAAATGTTGTTTTTGCTATGAACTCTAATCATGGATCTTTAAAGGGAAGTGGTGCACAGTATACAGAAAATGTAGAAAAATATTTAAGCTCAATTGGCCCTTTAAGAAGAGCAGAGCTTGAATCTGAGCTTTTGAAGTCTAAGTTTAAAGAATTTTTAACTGATAATAATGTGGATTTATATGTTGAAAATCATCTTTTAGAACACGATGTAAGTATAAGTCGTTTGTTTTCCTTTTTAGAGCTAGAAAATACTTCAGTCTTTCTTAAAGATCCCATAAGAAAACAATATAATCTTTTAGTTAAAGAAGATTTTTCTTTAAGTCGACTTTCAGCTTCTCGTCTCCAAAAATACAAGGAATGTCCTCAAAAATATTATTTGCAATATTTGGCAAAATTATCACCGCAGATAGATTTTAAAGATGAGATTAATGTTCTTGAAAGAGGGCAAATTGAACATAAGATTTTGGAACTTTATCTTAAGCAAAATAGTGAATATGATGAACAAAAGCATCACGATGTTATTCATCATGTTCTGGCCAAGTATCTCAAGCAAAAGAAAGTCACATCCCAAAAAGATATTTTAGTCGAGTTAAAAGCCTATACCACTTCTGCTATCCAGTCATTAATTCGTTTAAAGCAAAACTATGGACTTTATTTTCATTTTGAGTACGATTTTGACGTGCAGGAAGAGGGCATTCAATACTTGGGAAGTGTGGATTTGTTTGCTGAAAGTGATGAGCATCAATTTATTATTGACTTTAAACGTAGTAATCGAATTTTTACTTCTTTTATAAGTATTTTAAATTATGATCAAATACAATTATGGTTTTATTATCAGCGATTAAATAAGTTAAATAAGATTGTTCCGACAAAGAAAATTTGGTTAGGTTATATGGATCTTTCGAATCTTGAAAACTCTATGTTTTTTACTGATGATTTCGAGCAGGCCAAAAGTTTTAAGCAGGATGTCTTTGTGGCCAAAGTTAAAGCTTTAGATGAGATGCAGGAATTTTTGAGCACCTATAAAGAACAAGAGGAAAATTTAGTTCAGGCGTTGCGCAGGGATAAGGAGTTTCCCCCTAGACCCTTAGATAAGGAAGCTTGTCAGTTTTGCACACTTAAAAATATATGCCCAAGGGAAGCTCTGTGACGACTCCAAATAAAGAACAATTAGCAGCTATAGAGCACTCTGGTGGGGTTTTATTGAAAGCCGGAGCAGGCTCTGGAAAAACATTTGTGCTTAAAGAGCATATGCTTTATTTAGCAGGTAAGTGGATTGACGAATTTAAACAGGATGAACAAAAGGGAAGCTTTGACTTATTTATTAAGTCAAAATTTAGAAGCATTGTTCTCATGACTTTTACTAAGAAAGCTGCTGGAGAGTTAGAGATTAGACTCATTCAAGCCTTTGAAGAAAAAGCTTTGCTCGGAGACTTAAAGGATTATTGGAAAGTACTAAAAAATAATCTTGATTATCTCAATATTAGTACTATTCATGGATTCTGTTATAAACTGATTAAACAAGGTTTTTTTAAAGGTGTCTCAGCTGAACAGGACATCTTGAGTGAAAGTGAGTTTAAAGAAACTATCTCTGGAATTTTTTCATCTTGGCTAGAGCAAAACGCTGCTAAGCATTCTCGAGTCTATGATGTTATTTTAAAAGATAAGAACAATATATTAAGTTCTTTGTGTAGTATTTTTTCAGATCCAACTTTAAGAAATTATTGGAATGAAATTGATATTAATCATTACGATGAACATAATGTCGATACTTCAATTGATGAGCTATTGTACAGTGTTGGGATTAAAGATTTTTTAGATGAAGAAATTGAAATGTCCTTGTTTTCAGAGTTTGAAGATAAAAAATGGTGTCAAGTTTATTTAGAATTTTTGAAACAAAAAAAGGGCTTTCAATGCGATCTTGACTCTGTGTTGAAAATGCAAGATTTTTTTGAGCAAAGAAACTTTAAAATTCCGGCAAAGCCTTCGGCGAAAACAACCCCACCTGAGCTTATTGAATCATATGAAAGATTTAAGTATGTAAAAGATTTTCTGAAAAAAAATGGCGAACATTTTAAAAAATATCATGAGCATTTTGAACACTTTATTTTGCCATGGTTCCAAGCGATTAAAGAACTTGTGGACTTTGTAGAGAATGAATATAGTTGTTGCGATGGAGTCACTTTTTCCGATTTGGAGTATATTGTTTATCAAGGACTAAAAGATAAAAAAACAAGCCAGGAAATATCAAAACAGTACCAATATTTTATTGTTGATGAATTTCAAGATACTTCTTATATTCAGTTTTCAATATTAGAAAATATTATTCAAAAAGATTATCAACGACTTTTCTGTGTTGGAGATCTCAAGCAAGCGATATATGGATTTCGTGGTGGAGAACTTGGAGTTTTTCTTGCTTGTGAAAAAAAGATTCCTAAAAACTTAAGTTTGGCCAATAATTACAGGTCATCTGCAAATATTATCAATTTTAATAACGTGTTTTTTGATTTTATCTTTCAAGCCGGACACAATTATCAAGGTCATGATAGCTATGCTGTTCCTGTGGCCTATCAGGAAGTCCCGTCGACTCAAGAGGAATCCGGAGAAATTAATTTATTGAAGACTCAAATTGATTTTTTAGCAGATGATGAAAAACTTTCTAATGCTGATGTTGATTATATTGAAGCCTTAGCTCTTTTAAAAAAAATTGAAAGTCTCCATGCTCAAAATGATGAAGTGGCCATTCTTTATAAAAGGTTAAAGCCAAGTTTGATTCTCATCGACTTATTAATCAAAAATGAAATTGGGTTTACAGCACAAATTAAAATACCCTTTTTGGAAGACCCAATCTGTGGAATTTTTTATGAGCTTTTGGCCAATCAATTTGATGAAAATGAAAAAAAGGACGCTTATCTTTTTTATAGTTTAAAGGCTTATATTTCACTGTTGGGAGGAGTCTATGAAAAAGATGTCTATGGGCAGCTCATTACCGAGTTTTATAAAAATATTAATTATTATGGCCTTTATCATTCCTTTTGCAATTTTGTTTATAAATTGGGCTTTAAGAACTCAAACTATAAAAATAATCTTGGACAACTTAAGATTTTGATTGAAACAACTCATGGGAATATCAGTGAACTTTTAAAGCTTTTGATGAGTCAGTATGACTCTTCTTATTCATTAGACTTTCAATACGGGCAAGATCCTGATTCAGTTAAAATTATGACAACCCATGGTTCAAAGGGACTACAATTTCAGCATGTTTTAGTAGGGGGGCTGTATACTAATGAAAATTTTCCAACGATGAAGTCTTTGATTGGAAAACTACCATGTAGTTTTAAATGGAGTGAAAGTATTCACGGCAAAAACAAGTTTAAGACTCCAGAGTATCTTTTAGAGGAAGAATTAACTAAGCACAAAGAGTTTAGTGAATCAAAACGACTTTTTTATGTGGCCAATACTCGGGCCGAAAAGACTTTATCTTTTGTTGAAATTGACTTCTCACATGTAGGCAGAACGAAAAAATCATCTGGCTCATGGTGGAGTGCTTTTGAGATTTGGCGGGAACAAAATAAAACCTTTAAAGCCATTAATGAGCAAAATTTAGATATTTCTGATGATTTTGAGAATTCTTATCTTGAAAAGATAGATATTAGAAAACCTTTATTTCATATTGATAATTTGGGTTTACAAGTTATGACTCAAACTCAATCATTATTTATCTTACCAGAACTTTCCATTACTAAGTTGGCCACCTTAGCAGATTGTCCGCGAAAATTTTATTTAAAAAATATTTGTAAAGTGTCTGAAGAGGAGTTAGATCTTGTTAAGCTAAAACCGGATCTTTATGCTCAAACTAATGACTTGTCCGAACCAAGTCTTTCATCTGCTGGGCGTGGAACACTTATTCATGAGATTCTTTCTGAGATATTAAAATCAGAGTTTCAGAGAAAAGTTGATGATTTTTCTCTTATGAAATCATCTGATAGAGAAAATTTAAATTGGGTTGTTGATAAATTAAAAAAATATGTGGATAAGTATAAAATTATATCTGAGAAACCAATAAAATTCGAACTCCTTAATTATATGGTGTCAGGAATACCTGACTTGGTTTTATATTCGAATGATAAAGCTTCTTCCTCTGAGGTGTGGGATTTCAAAACGGGCCGATTTAGTGAAAACAAGCTTAAAAGTTATTATTTCCAACTTTTTTGTTATGCTTTCGCACAATATATATTACATGAAGTCCCCAAAGATCAACAGATAAAATTAGTCATATGTTTTGTTGATGAACAGAAGATAGTTGATAAAACTGTTTCGTATACAGATGTTGAAAACTATTTAAATGCTGTCTGTGAGGAAATAAATAGACCTGATTTAGAAAATGAAGAGCACTGTGCTTTTTGCCCCTATAAAATTATTTGTCAGAAATCCTAAGCATCGTATTGCACCAAAATTATTTAGTGATAAAATTTAATACGTTAGAAAGATTTTTTAATACCAAGGATGGTTATGAAACGAATTTTGTCATTTTTTCTCCTTATTTATTCAACCTTTATTTTTAGCGCTGAAGATTCAATGTATAACTTTTCATGGTTAGACCAGGATAAAGAGGTTTATGTTTTACAAAATAGAAAATTCAGAAAAAAAGGAAATGTTTATATTGGGGGGACACTTGGACGTTCAGTTTCTGGAGCCTATATTGATAGTAATGAAGCAAATCTTATTGGTGGATTTTTCTTTAGTGAAGACTGGGGATTAGAGCTTTCCTATACAAAAGCCAATGGAGCTGAGAACAAAACCAGTGATGCTGTAAACGCTCAGGGGTCAGTTCCTTTTTATCGAAAAGTTGATACGGCTTCAAGCGCGATGTTAATGTGGTCTCCATTTTACTCAAAGATTAATACTTTTAATAAAATTTTCTATTACGACTGGATGTTTGGAGCTGGGATTACCAATATGACAACTCTTGATAATCGTAATGAGTTTATTGGGGGAAGTTCTGCCGATGACTTAACCAAGGAAACTCTGTCGGGCTTTACTTGGATGACAGCACTGCGTTTTTATATCACACCGGCTTGGAGTACAAGAATTGACTTTAGGGCCCAACATGTAAATGCGGAAATGACCATTGAACAGGGTGATACAGAAAAAAGATGGAGTCACTACTACAATTTTAATATTGGACTAAACTATACATTTTAATAAAGATTCATTTGGATAAAGGTGAACAGGATGTTCTCAAAAATAAGACTATTAATTATGACTGCTTTTATCATTGGAAATGTGCACGCGAGTTGGAAGGGTGCTCAACAGGCCATAAAACAATCAAATAGTTCAAGTCGTCTCAAAAACTTAATTATTGAATTAGTCGAGGGAGGCTATTATTATTCAGCACTTCCAATGATGAAAGAATATTTAACAAAAGATACGAAAAACTTAAGCTCTGAGGTTGAACGAGCTTTTGCAAAGATGATTCAAGTTGTAGGGATAAAACAATTTGAAACTCTACCTTATCGTTATTTAGTGCGTTCGCGCTCGCCTAGTATTGGTTATATCATGGCAAAAAAACTTTTCCGCGAAAGAAAATATGCTAAAGCTCTAACGAATCTAAAGAGAATACCCTCATCACACCCAGTTTATGCTTATGCAAGAAATATGGAGGCAACGATTTATGCCCTTAAGGGAATGAATCGACAAGCTTTTGAAGTTTTTGAAGAGTGTGAAAATATTGCGGTTGAAGCTGGAAATAAATCATTAAAACTCAATCGGGATTATTGTATCGCTGGTAAGGCCAGAGCTAAGTTTGCTTTAAAGGATCATTCTCAAAGTGATCTTTTGTATTTAGATATATCTAAAGAATCGCGAATATGGCCTGAAATTTTATTTGAAGAAGCATGGAATAGTTTTTATCAAAAAAATTATAATAGAACTTTGGGTAAGCTCGTAAGCTATAAGGCGCCTGTTTTTCAACGTTTTTTTAATCCCGAGGTTGATGTTCTTAATGCTTTAACATATTTAAAGCTTTGTTTATATGCTGATGCTAAGCAAGTGAGTGATAGATTTTATAAGAGCTATTGGAATGATTTTAAAAAACTTAATCGCTATTTGAATAGAACTGGAAAAAGATTTGATAGATATTATGATTTAATGGTCAATTATGAACAATTTGGAAAAACTCTTTCTCCTTTAATGTCGACATTATTACAAGGAGTCCAAGGTGAAGTGGCCTTTGAAGTTTTAAAACGACAATTACTGGAAGCTAATAATGAGTTTGAAAGAATTCGAGCAAAGTCGAACTCAGCTTTCAAAAATTTTGTGGTGAAAAACTTGGAAGAGGCAGTTCGTTCTCAAAAAATGATTATAGGCTCATATATTCGAGGGAAACTATCATCTTATTATTCTCAACTTTATAATGCTTTTGAGGGAATGAGTTATATCAAGTTAGAAGTTTTGGCCCAAAGAAAAGCTAAACTTTATTCATTTGATCAAAAAGATAGAAAGCGTGGAGATATTAAATATATCCAAAGAAATGAAAAACAATATTTTTGGGATTTTAATGGAGAGTTCTGGGCAGATGAGCTTGGGGATTATGTATTTGGCTTGAAGTCGGAGTGTTAGATGAGTTTTTGGTATAAGGTTGTATTCTTTTTGTTATGTTCACTGCTTGGGATGAATAGCTTCTCACAGGATTTGGATCAAAGAAGAAAAGAAATCATTAATATTATTAATGAAGAATTACAAGAGGTGAGAAGGTTATCGGCGCAACGAGGACATAATAATCCTGACTTGTTTTTAAGAATGGCCGAACTTAATTTAGAGAAGGCAAGATTATACCGAGAAAAAGAAAATAATGATTATCTAAGTTTAACTCCGAAAAAAAGAAAAAGAATCAATAAAAAGTCGTTCTTTTCACAATCGAGTAAATACTTTCAAGAAGCCAACCAATTATGTCTTAAAATAACAAGAAGGTTTCGTAATTATTCTAAAATGGGTGATGTTTATTATATTCTTGGCTTTAATGCTAAAGAAGCGAATCAGGAACGTAAGGCAGCTAAGTATTTGAGCCTTGCAACGCGAACAAGTCGCGATAAACAAACAAAAGTTAAAACTCAGATTTCATTGGCCGAAATTTATTATAATAATAAAAAATATAAAAAAGCGATTCCTTTATATGAGTCTGCTTTGTCGAGTCATCAGGACAAGTGGTGGACAAAAGATTCATTTAATCTAGCTTGGTGTTATTTTAGAAGTAATCAATATTCTAAGGCCATCGCTAAAATGAAAGAAATTTTTAATAAATCAAGTAGTTCAAAGTTTATAGACATGCGGGCCCAAGTTGAGCGTGATATTGGACTTTTCTACGCGACGGCCAATCGAGTAGATGAGGGGGTGCAGTTTTATAAAAAAATTGGGATTAACTTCACTGATCAGCTTTTGCGAATAGCCGTAAGCTTGATTACACAAGGAAAGTATGCGTTGGCCAGTACGGTACTTGAACAAGCAGGTAAGCATGAAAAAAATAAAAAGAAACTGGTTGAGATTAATTTAGAAAAGCTGAATTTGTATCAACTCTTTGGAAAAATATCAAAACATCATTTAACCTCGAAGTTATTATATCTTAGTTATAATGATCGTTTACTTAGCAGTAACCAAGTTAAAACTTATGTGTTTCAAATGGAAAAGGTGGCAGCAATATTACAAAGACAGGTCGTCAGTAAAACTTATAAAAGATTAAAAAAACAACAACGTGCAAAAGCCGAACTTGCCATTAGTTATTTTGAAATGCTTTCAAATATTGAACAAAAACGTGCCGATGAATTTAAGTTTTTAAAAGCAGAAACAGCTTATGCTACACGTTTATATTCAAGGTCTTTGCAGTATTACAAAGAAACTCTCAAAGTGAGTGAGCAACTCAAAAGAAATAAATTTATAGAAAAATCTATAGATGGTATGCTTGTTATTCTTTCACACCTTAAAAATAGTTATAAAGAAAATATTTTTGTTTTCGAAGCTTACTTAAAATACTTTCCTAAAGGAAAAAAGTCCGAAGCAATTTATGAACGTCTATTTAATAACTATATGTCGGTAAAAAATTATGCAAAAGCTAAAGACGTTTTGGACCGTTTTGTAAAATATTATCCTAATGATATTAAGCAGGAAGCCATGATTGCAAAGTTGATGGATGCTGCGAGGGCGCGTAGAGATAATGATGAAATTCGCGCTTGGATAGGCTTAATTGATGCCGGAAAATATCGTGTCAGTACAAAATATAAAAACAAATTACAAGAATTATTGACTACGATGCAGATAGAGGATGTTCAAAAAGAATTATCGGTAGGTAATAAAAAAATTGCCTTGGTGGGATATCTCGACATCCTAAAAGATAAATATAGTACTAAAAAAAGTAAGATTAATGCGAAATATAACTTATCAGCATTGTATTATGAATTAGGAGATACAGAGAACTCTTATCGTTGGTCTATTGCTGCAATGGATGAGATGGCCGCAAATGATGTTTTAAAGTTTTCAAGTTCATTTATAACGATTGCTAATTTTCTTTTTGCAAGTTTGGAATATGAAAAGTCGGCTAATTTATCTTCTCTTTTGGTCAGAAAACTATGCTCAAAGTCTACCCGTAAAAAGTATACAGCATTTAAAAACTCAGCTTTTATCTATTTAGCTGATAAAAAAATGGATCAAGCAGAAAAAGTCCTGGCTATCGGCAAGAAATGTAAAATTCCTTTAAAAATAAGAGAAGAAGTTGAATATGAAATTATGCGTGAATATTTTTATGAAAGAAATTGGAGCAAATATGAATTTTATGCTCAAAAAGTGCGTTATTCAAAATATTATTATGCAGAAGTTATTGATGATTTTTTAAACCTTGCAAATATTCATCAAAGATTTAATAACCGTGATAAAGTCATGGCATTTGTTAAAATTGCTAATGGTCTTTATTTAAAGGCAAGAAAGAAGAATCAGTCAGTTTCGTTAAGGGCCTTAGATTTCTTTTCTCAAGAACATGTTCGTCAAATGGAAGAAATTTATGGGCAGCTTAAATTGATGAAATTTTCGAGTATAGACATTTTTAAAAAGGACTTTGATCGTAAGTTCGCACTTTTACAGAGACTAGAGAAAAAAGCAGAGCAAGTCATAAAAATTGGTTCAGGTAAAGGTATTGTTAATGCTTATAAGATCTTGCATGAGGCTTATGAAAGCTTTGCCAATAATTTAAAAACAGTTGTACCTAGTGGACTAAAAAAACAACATGTTGAGGCTTTTAGAAAAGATTTGTCTGCTCCTATTCAAGCAGCAACTACAGCTGCTCGAACATATTGGCAAGAGGCTATCAGTGCAATTGAAAATAACTCGATTTTAAATCAGAATAATTTTTATTTCCAAGGAAACAAGTTTCCAGTGAAGTTTTTTGGGGTTGATGAGTCAGTATTCATGGATAGAGGTGGAAAATGATAAATAAATTTACAGCAATTGCTTTTATTCTGTTACTTGTTTCATGTGCTTCAAAAGGGCCAAAAACAACTTTTAGTGAAGTGAGTGAAATTAAACAGGAAGATTTTACACCTCCTAAGCAAAGAAAATATCGTAAATCAGATGATATTTATACAACGATTAAGAGTAAATACTCAAGTGCACTCAATGCAGAGAGTTTAGAAAGAGTCATTCACTATGATGGAGATTACGAGATTAAGAGTCACTTCTCACAAATTGTTTCTGCTTGCTACGAAGGAGATTTTAAAAAAGCGTTTAATCTTGTGCGTTCAACTAATAGGAAATACTTAGAAAATCCTATCTATTGGAATCAAGTTGGGACTTGTTACATGCTTGAAGGAAGTTATAGAAAGTCGTTATTATTTTATAATAGAGCACTTTCTTTAAAGTCTGATTACCCACCAGCTTTTAATAATCTGGGGGTTATGTATATGAAACAAAGGGATTATTCTCGTGCCTTAGTCGCATTTAAAAAGGCCCGTAGTTTAGGTCAGTTTAGTAAAACTCCTCGTTATAATTTGGCCAATCTCTATTTAAATTTTGGACTGTATGAGAAGGCCTTGAATGAAATCATGCCACTCTATACTGATGACTCTGAAGATGTAGATGTTTTAAATATTCTTGCCGTAGGCCATCTGATGAAAAATAATCCTCAGAAGTCTTTAGAATACTTTAAAAAAATTGATCAAAGTTTTATGGAATTGCCACGTTTAGGTGTGAATTATTCTCTTGCTTTATACCTGTTTGGAGATAAGGATCAAGCAAAAGACATATTGAATGATATTGAATTAAAAAATGCTGATAAAAACTGGAGAGAGTATTATCAATCTGTGGCGCAGTATATAGGAGTAAAATGATGAGATTCTTGTTAATTGGAGTTATTCTATCATTTATTTTAAGTTCATTTAGCTATGCTAAAAAGGGAAAGATCAAATACAGATATAAAAAATATGAACGTTTTGATTTTGATGCTTTAGATGTAGAAGGAACAAATAATTCACCTGGCGATCTTTCAATTTCTCCACGTTTTAAAAAGAAATTTAAAAATAAGATTCCTTTGAGAAAAAACTTTAACCAACAAATGAAAAAAGCTGTCGATTCAGTATTATAAGAGGATAAGAACGTGCAACAGGATATTGGAAAAAATAAACAATTATTTCAAATAATACCTAAACAAGCCCTAAGAGGCTTTAAGGTTAAGAATTTGCGTTTGGGGCGATACTTAGTTGGGCGAACAGAAGGGTGTGATGTTGTTATTCCCCATAAAGATGTTTCATCAGTTCACGCTGTTTTAGAAGTGACTCCACGTGGAATCACTATTTATGATATGAACTCAAAGAATGGGACTTTCATAAATGGAGCCAAAGTTATTGCCCAAGATGTACCTTTAGGGGGCACAATAAAATTGGGAACTGTTGAGCTTAAACTAAGAGAATATGTCGCCGACGATGAGCTTCCTCCTGTTTTATCTAACCTTGATCCTCAAAGAGGTGGCGCCTCTCCGTTAAATACAGTCGCTCCACCTCAAGTTCCTACACCAACACAAAAAGAAAAGCCTAAACAGGTACAAAAAGAATTACCAAAGGCTCAGCCACCAATGGTAGAGGAAGAAGTCCCTTATATCGTTTATCCTTTATCTTCTGATCCAAACTCTGACTATTCAGAATATATTTTTGAAGACTCAGATGAGCTTTATCCTATTTTTAAATATGAACTTAATAAACAGGCGATAGAGGTGATGATCCTGTTTAAAGATAAAGTTTATTCAGTTGATTACTTACCTGAAAAGGATGGAGTGTATCAAATTGCTGGACTAACGAATAAAGATAAGGAAATTGAATTTCCTTACTTAGGAAAGGAAGAAAAAGTTCCTTTTGTTGAAATCACGAAGGGTAATTGCCTTGTTCATCAATTACATAATTATGAGTTATTGCATTTGATGGGAAAAAAAGTTATTACGGAAAATACAGGCACAGTCAATATTCAAGATAATGATATTGTAAAACTACAAAATGATCAGCTTGAAATTTATGTAAGGCGTATTCCTTCACCACCAATTGTAAAAAAAGCCCCTTTCTTTAGAAGAGATAAGGATTTGAGAAAGTATCTTTTTATGATGATACTTTTAGTTCTTTTACCCATTGTCCTTTTAAATGTTATTGAGGTTGATAAAGAAAAAGATGATGAAAAAGATCCTGAAAGGATTGCTACCATTTTATACAAGCAAAAAATGATTATTAATAAGAATAAAACGGTAGAGCAGTCTAAGAAAAAACCAGTTAAGAAACAAACTGCACCTAAAAAACAGGTGGTAAAAAAGTCTCAACCTAAAAAGACTCAAGCCACTTCTAAGAAAACAACGAAAAAAGTAACAAAGAAAACTGATAATCCTGGAGCTAAGAAAGCTACGAAGGTACAAAAGGTTAAGCGAGCGAAAAACCCAGCACCGAAAAAAAATAATAATTCAAAAGTCGCCAACACAGCAAGTGCAGCTAAAAAGTCCTCTCGTCGGACTAAAACCCGTCGTTCAAATGTTAAAAGTAAGTCTATGGGACGTGTTGATACTTATAAGTCAATGAACTTTAAGAGTACGATTAGTCCATCTTTGGCCAAAGGGGGCACTTTGAGAGGGGCGAGAACGGCCCGTACTAGTTCTGATAGTATTTCGAATGCACAGGTCTCGGGAGGGGTGGCCACAAATCTTAAAAAAGCTGCTGTGGGAACAGAAGTTGGAAGTTTAAGTGGTTCAACTGTTGGGAAACTTGGAGAGTCTAAAGGGACAAAAGGACTTTCGGCCAAGACGGGGGTTTATACCGCCGGTATTCCTTCTGAAACGGTAGTTTTAGGTTCAATGGACCCAGATGTCATACGTAGAATTTTAAGAGATAATATTCCTTTCTTCCGTTCTTGTTATCAAAAAGAATTGGATCGAAATGCTGGAGCCGATGTTTCTGGAACAATTCGACTCGTGTTTACCATTGGAGCATCTGGCCATGTGAGCCGAGCCGGAATTGATGGAAGAACAGCATTACCAGTAAAAGTAAAGAGATGTGTTATTGGAGTTCTAAGAGGAATTCAATTTCCAAGACCAATGGGTGGAGGAACTGTAGATGTTAAACAACCATTTAACTTTTATCCTAAGCGGTTGTAGATACCTTGCTTTAGGGCTTGTGATTGTCTCATGTGCTAAAGTCGTTTCAAATCAAAGCAATGAGCCTTCTTTAAAAAGAGGGACTGTTAAGAATGAAAGTTGTTATTCACGTCATCAAGATTTTGATGGTAAGAATCTGGTGAAAGTTGCACAAATAAAATCAAGTGTTTTGAAAAACTGTTTTTTAAACTATTTGCGTTTTGAAAAAAATAAGAAACAAAAGATTCAAGTGTGTAACCAACTTTATGTAAAAAGAAATGGCAAGGTTTCTTTTGTACAGGTAACTGATTTAAATAAAAGAAACTTACCAAAAGACTTTAAAATGTGTTTGAAGCAAGAGTTTTGGAAAATGTCTTTTTCTGGGCTCGACCTAAGAAGGTCTTATTCAATTCAATTTCCTTTAAATTTTTCTTCAATATAACATTTGTAACTGCACCAAGGTGTCAAAATGCACTTTTGACCCTGACTTTATATTTTGCTATAATATAATTTCTTGGGGAGAATAGAGGACAAAAGATGCAAAAGCTTATTGTTTTTTATTCTTTAATGATTATTTTTATTTTAATCATAAATCTTTTTTTAGAACAATGGGTGAATTAGTCTTTACTCTTCACTCATGACCACAAATTTGTATTCTTTAAAGCCAGCTTCAGCACATGTGTACATAATCTTTTTTATATATGAGTACTTTAATGATTTATCAAGAATGAGATTGGCCAGCCCTGAAAATGGCTTTGCTTGAGGAGCCTGTTTAGCCGTGGCCTTGATTTGTTCCTTTTTTCTTACTAATTCATTAAAGAGCGGAACAATTCTTCTTTTTCCATGGTCATAGATAATTTCAGGTGGATCTTCTGCATCTAAAATTGTTTCTGAGTCTACCCAAATTTTGTCTTTTGAAACTTGAATCATAACTCCAGGATTATTTAAAGAACTTGATTTGGAAACGGGAAGCTCAATCCCCTGTGGGATCGTAAGTGTTATCCCAGATGAGTTATACGACTTAAGGAGAAAAACTAAAAGGATAACAAGGATATCTAAGAGTGATGTGATATCCACATCAATAACATCTTTTTTTGCTCGTTTCTTTTTATTTCTAATTGACCTTGTTCTTGCCATAATTTTTTCCTGATTAACTCATAATATTGCCAAAGACAATTTTGTTAAATAGTGTTTTAACTTGGACGTCAATTCCATCCTTGTCTTTAGTATAAATAGGATCATCGGTATTTTGTAACATTCTAATCGCATCCATAATTTTGACTAATTCTTCGTATTTGATATCAACTAATGGCTCTAGAATGACCGACTCTTCTGAGATATTTCTTTTTTTAAGCTTTACTAAAAATTCATGTAATTGGGTAAGGTTGTATTCACCATCACTATTTTTTCCTACTCTTGTCACAACTCTTGAAGGGATTCCAGTTGAAACGACGAGGTCATTTTTACGAATCTCTACTGTCAAGGCCAGGGGCTTTTTTTGTTGCTTGGGAGGAGGAGTATTAGAGATGATAGGAACATCACTGCCTATTTCAAAAACTTTTACAAACTGGGTAGACATCAAAAGAAAGAAGATGAAAATAAAAACAGCATCTAAGATAGGAATAAGATTTATTCTCTCATTCTTTCTTTTGGACTTTCTACTTGTTGGAGTTTTATACGCCATTGTTTCCTCTATCTCATTACTTTTCTGTTTGTTCTTTTGTTCCAAGAAGGTCTAAAAGTTTTACACTAAACTCATCAATTTCATTGATAATTTTATCAGACTTACTTGTTAGGAAGGCATGGATAACCATAATTGAAATGGCCGTAATCAGACCTAAAAAGGTCGTGTTCATGGCAGTAGAAATCCCTTTAGATAAGAACTCTGCTTTTTGTGCTGGATCAATACTGTCAAGGGCAGCAAATGAACTCATCAAACCTTGGATTGTCCCAAGTAGTCCAAAAAGGGTAAGAATATTAGCAATGAGTTGAAGATAATTTAATCTGAGCTCTACTTTAGGGACAACTTCTAAAGCGCTTGCATCTAAGGCATTTTGAATTTGTTCAGTCCCTTGATTGGCCCGCTTGAGTCCATTTTTAAGAACTTTTGGCAAAGCTGCAGCTGTTCCCGAACAAACTCTTATGGCACCTTGTATATCATTAGATAAAACATACCTTTGAATTTCATTCATAAAAGAGGGGCCATCAACATCAAATCCCTTTGATAGTTTTCTAAATCTTTCTAGTGAAATGGCCAAGCCAATTCCCCAGACGATTAGGATGATTCCCATAAAAACACCACCACTTTGGATAAAGCCCGCAAGTTGGTTCACAATAGATAAGCCAGATTCTTCCATATCAACTCCCTAGTATTTACTAAAACTATTTGTAAATATATTGTAAGCTATTATATTTAGGAGAGATAATAGATAATTATTGCCTAGTTCGTATTAATTGATGACAAAGTGATAGCGAAAACTGATGTTTTTAAGCTTGATCATAATGTTCAGGAAATAATTGTCTTTCGATACCTTCGATAAAAATATGGATCATTTTAATATGTATTTCTTGGATTCTATCGGTAATTTGAGACTCAACGACAAGTGGAATATCAACCATATCTTTAAGTTTTCCCCCAGTTTTTCCTAAAAGACCAACCACAGTAATCCCTTTGGCCTTTGCTACCTCAACTGCTTTGATAATATTTTGTGAATTTCCACTGGTTGAAATTGCCAAAAGAGTATCTCCTGGTCTTCCCCAAGCTTGAACATTTCTTGAAAAGATATGTTCAAATCCAAAATCGTTGGCCACGCAAGTGATATGTCCCGCATCTCCCATGGAAAGTGCACATAAAGGATCTCTATCCTTTCTATATCTACCTGTTAACTCTTCTACAAAATGCAAAGAGTCACACATTGACCCCCCATTTCCACAAGCTAATATTCTTCCCTCGCTTTTTAACGTTTTCGCAAAGCTTTCAACTGCTTGATTGATTCCATTGACATGTTGAGGGTTTTCTAAAAACTTATTTAGAGTTGTTTGACATTCTTTTAGTGCGTTTTGGATATAATTCGTATTCATACGACTATGATATGGCCATGAAATTTACATGGCCATTAAAATCAGTCTTAAAATAAAATTTAAACAAGATCTTTAATATTTTTTAAGATCTCAGTTTTTGGTTGGTTTCCAACAAGTGTGCTTTTGACTTCACCACCCTTAAAAAAGATAAGAGTTGGAATTCCTCTAATACCATACTGTTGAGCAAGTTCACCTGACTCATCAACATTAACTTTTACAACTTTTGCATCTGAAACTTCTTGAGCTACTTCATCTAGAATTGGAGCTAAGGCTTTACAAGGACCACACCATTCAGCCCAAAAATCGACAATAACAGGCTTATCTGAATTAATAACTTCAGCTTCAAATGAATCTTTATTTACACTTACTGCATTACTCATAATGACTCCCTTTATACTAAGCTTTGATCCTAGCATAAGACATATGCATTTTCGAGCTTAATTTAGCTTGATATTGCTTTGCATAAGTCTTTTTTTACCTATTTATAGATATTTGTGTTTAGTGATAAACTCTTTATATATGATAGATAAAAAGTACTTACTTAAATCAAGTATTAGAATTGCCAAATTATCTCGGCTGGTGGCCAAGGCGATTGATATATTTATCGTTTTAATTTTAAGTATGCTTTTTTATCCATTTGGCGTTCTCTTGGCCCTTTTTTATATGACTATATGTGACTCATTATACGGAGGCCAGTCAGTTGGAAAGCGCTTTGTTGGTTTTGCAGTTATTTCACTGGAAGATGGTAAGCCTTGTTCAACCAAACAATCACTTATTAGAAATTTACCTATAACAATTCCATTGGCTTTCGCTATTATTCCTCCTTGGGGGCTCATTATAAGTACGATGTTATTTATCCCGATGGTTTTATTAGAAACTTATCTACTCTTTAAGTTAGATTCTGGGCATCGCTTAGGTGATGTGATGGCAGATACGACAGTTATTGGAAACGATCCTAATAGAGTTGATATTCAAAAAGCGCAAAAATCATGGTTTGATCAGACGGATAAGTCTATGTCTCCAGCAAACCGAACAACTTCAGCAATTCATTTTACAGGTGTGGCCTAAAATCGTACACTTCTGTGCATGATTTAACGGAGACATGTATGAAAAGACTTATCGTTGTAGATATTAGTAGTTTTATCTTTAGGGCCTTTTTTGCTATTAGGCCTATGACTAGTCCTAAAGGGATACCAGTTAACGCTGTTTATGGCGTTTTGACTATGTTGATGAAGCTGTTACAGAACTATAATCCGACTCATGTCGTTTTGGCCCGGGATTCAAAAGGCGGCTCTTTTCGAAATGAAAAATACGAACTTTATAAGGCAAACCGTGGAGAGCCGCCTGAAGACTTAGTTCCTCAATTTGCGATTATAGAAGAATTAATTAAGCGTATGGAAATTCCGGAGTTGGCCATCATTAATTATGAAGCTGATGATATTATTGGTTCATTTGTAACCCAGTTTAAAAAGGATTTTGATGAGATTTTGATTGCTTCTGGTGATAAAGATTTGATGCAGTTTGTAGATGGTCCCATAAAAATGTTGGATACCATGAAAGATAAACTTTTTGGCCGAGATGAAGTGTTTGAAAAAATGGGAGTTTATCCAGAACAAATTGTAGACTATCTGTCTTTGTTGGGAGATTCCTCAGATAATATCCCTGGAGTTAAAGGGATTGGGGCCAAAGGAGCGGCTAAGCTTTTAGCTGAATATCATTCTTTAGATGAGATTATAAAAAATATTGATAAGTTAACCAATAAAAGAGCTAAGACGGCGCTTGAAAAACACATTGATGATGCTCATCTTTCCAAAGGTCTTGTTGAAATTGTCACTGACCTAGACTTAGGACTTAAACCTGAAGATTTAAAATATACTATGGAAGGGCATGAGGGCTTTGTTGATTTTTTAGATGAATTAAATTTTAAATCAATAAAAGCTAAAGTTTCAGCAGGTGCTGGTAACTCTATTACCGTTAGTAAGCCTAAAGCCTATATTGATTATGAGGTGATTAAGGAAGAAAAAAAAATAAATAAATTTCTAGAAATGTTGCCTACGGTAGATCAAGTTTATGTTGAGGCTTTTTTTGAGGATGATGATTATCACAAGTTGAATCCGAAAGCTTATGGTGTTTCTAATGGTGAAAAAAATTATATTTTTTATGCACAAGACTTTTCTTTTTTAGAAATTATGGAAAAGGTTTTGCAAACAAAAAAACTTTTTATTGCGACAACAAATTCCAAATCTTTGTATGCTTGTGCTGCTGAAAAGAAGATAGATAAAGAATTAAATATTTTTGATATCACTCAGGCCCATTTTGTGCAAGATCCTGAAAAGAAACATACTCTGCAAACAATGGCTTTAGAATATCTTTCAGAAAATGTGCCGCTTTTAAAAGAATTAAAAAAGGAAAACTTAGAAGACATTGCAAGTCTAAAAAACTTTGAGTTTGGTTTTGCTAAAAGATTGTACTGTGGAATTCGTATTTATCCTTGGCTACAAAAAAAATTAAAAGAAGCCGGTGTAGAAAAAATATTTTATGATATTGACTCGCCTTTATTGCCTATTCTATCTCGCATGGAGTTTGAAGGAGTGCATCTGGATGTGAATTTTTATAAGACTTTAGAGAGTGAGTTTACAGAAATCACTCAAGATATTGAGAAAAAAGTTTTAAAAATTAGTGGCAAAGAAGTCAATTTAAAGTCTCCTAAACAGGTTCGTGAACTTCTTTTTGAAGACTTAGATTTACCGGTTATTAAAAAAACAAAAACAGGGCCTTCTACTGACTCGAGTGTTCTAGAGAAGCTTGATCAGATGGGGGAGAGTGAAGTTCCAGGTCTTATTTTAAAGTACAGAGAAATTGAAAAATTAAATTCAACGTATGTAAAAACATTGCCAGAGCTAGTGGATGAAAAAGGAAAAATACATACTCATTTTAATCAGCATGTAGCACAGACAGGAAGACTTTCCTCAGATAAACCTAATTTACAAAATATACCTATAAGAACTGAAAGTGGAAGAAAGTTAAGAAAAGGCTTTAAGGCCAAAAAAGGCTGCGTTCTTTTAGGGGCTGATTATTCGCAAGTAGAGTTAAGACTTTTGGCCCATTTTTCTGAAGATAAGGTGATGGTTAAAGCTTTTAAAGATGATCAGGATATTCACGCCCAAACGGCGAGTGAGATATTTGGAACTCCTTTACAAGATGTGAGTAAAGATCAAAGAAGTTATGCTAAGGCCATTAACTTTGGACTTATGTATGGCCAATCATCATTTGGACTTTCTCAGATGCTTGGGATATCACCGGGAGAGGCAAAAGAATATATCACAAATTATTTTGAGCGTTTTAGCAGTGTAAAGTCATACTTAGATTCATTAAAAGAATTCTGTGAAAAAACGGGTTATTCTGAAACTCTTTATGGCAGAAGAAGGTACATTAAAGATATTAATTCAACTAATCGGCAAATGAAGTCGATGGCCGAAAGAATGGCAATAAATTCTCCTATTCAGGGGACCGCTGCTGATATTATTAAAATCGCCATGATTAATATAGATAAAGAACTGAGCAAGCGAGAACTTAAGTCTAAGATGATTTTACAGGTCCATGATGAACTTATTTTTGAAGTGCCTCAAGATGAAGTTAAAGAGATCGAAAGTTTAGTTAAAGAACTTATGGAAGGTGTTGCTGAGCTTAAAGTTCCTTTGAAAGTGGATATGGGGACAGCCGATAATTGGTATGATTTAAAATAAATTAACCGTCCTACTAAATTGATGATAGAGAAAACTCACACTTAGAGGCGGACCACTGGAGTGCTTTTAAAAAGGGATTTTCTTGAGGCGCTGGCCAGCAGTTTTTTAGTAGTAAATAATTTCAAATTTGAAATAAGCTTTTCTCTTCTATCCCCACCGTAGTCGGGCGGTTAATAAAATAAAAAAAGGCCCTTAAATTTTAAGGGCCCTTGTTATCCTTATAAAAAAGATAAAATTATTTAGCGTGCTTAGCTAGGTAAGAAGCAACACCTTCAGCCGTTGGCTTCATGGCCTCTTCACCTTTTTTCCAGTTTGCTGGACAAACTTCACCGTGCTCTTGGTGAAACTGAAGAGCATCAACAACTCTTAGAGCTTCTTCAACATTTCTTCCAAGTGGAAGATCATTAATTGTTGAGTGTCTAATTGTTCCTTCTTCATCAATTAAGAAAAGACCTCTTAGAGCAACTGACTCATCAAAAAGAACTCCATAATCTCTTGCAATATTTTTTGTTACATCAGCGATTAGAGGATAATCGATTTCACCAATACCACCTTTTTCAACTGGAGTGTTTCTCCAAGCAAAGTGAGAAAAATGTGAATCAATTGAACATCCAAGTAATTGAACACCTCTTTCTTTAAATTCACCTACTTTTTTATTAAAAGCTAAGATTTCTGAAGGACAAACAAAAGTAAAGTCTAGTGGATAAAAGTATAAAAGAACTTGTTTCCCTTTATAGTCAGCAAGAGAAATATCCTTAAAAGAACCATCTTCCATTACTGCTGTTGCCTTAAAATCAGGGGCTTTTTTTGTAACTAATGAACTCATAAT
>LUMW01000101.1_pt1 | contig 28098 bp, 26 predicted proteins | sample 729761 | NCBI WGS metagenome assembly LUMW01 (sample SAMN03860302, study PRJNA289734) | marine metagenome | biome: seawater column; feature: ocean; material: water; isolation source: Red Sea water column Station 192 - depth 500m | place: Saudi Arabia: Red Sea | collected 2011-10-15 | depth 500 m
GAGGACGTCGAGACCCTCGAGCGGGTGCCCGACGGCACCCGGGTCGGCCCCGGCGACACGGTGCTGACCGTGGCCGGGCCCGTCGCCGGCGTGCTCACCGGGGAACGCACGGCCCTCAACTTCGCCTCCCACCTCTCCGGGGTCGCGACCGCCACCTCGCGGTGGGTCGACGCGCTGGCCGGCTCGCGCACCCGGGTGCTCGACACCCGCAAGACGCTGCCGGGCTGGCGCGCGCTGCAGAAGTACGCCGTCCGGTGCGGCGGCGGGGTCAACCACCGGTTCTCGCTGGCCGACCGCGCCATGGTCAAGGACAACCACGTGGTGGCCGCCGGCGGCGTGGTCGAGGCCTACCGGCTGGTGCGCGCCGCGAACCCGGACCTGCGGATCGAGGTCGAGGTGACAGACCTCGACCAGCTCGTCGCGGTCATCGAGGCCGGCTGCACCGAGGTGCTGCTCGACAACATGGACGACGCGACGCTCACCCGGGCCGTGGAGCTGACCGCCGGCCGCGCGACCCTCGAGGCCTCCGGCGGGATCACGCTGGAGCGTGCCCAGCGGATCGCGGCGACCGGCGTCGACTTCGTCTCGGTCGGGGCGCTCACGCACTCGGTGACGGTCTTCGACCTGGGCCTGGACTTCCGGGAGGACTGATGCCGCTCCTGGTCGCCGACATCGGCAACGCCCACACCGTCCTCGGGCTGCTCGAGCCCGGTGCCGACGGCGGGCCGGGCACGGTCGGCGACCACTGGCGCATCGCGACCGACGAGCGGCGCACCGCCGACGAGTGGGCGGTGCTGCTGCGCGGCCTGCTCGGTCGTCGACAGGCCGAGCTCGACGGCATCGCGGTGTGCTCCACGGTGCCCGCGGTGCTGCACGAGTGGCGCGACATGCTGGCCGGCCACTTCGGCGACGTGCCGCACGTGGTGGTCGAGCCCGGCGTCCGCACCGGCATCCCCGTGCTCGTCGACAACCCCCGCGAGGTCGGCTCGGACCGCATCCTCAACGCGCTCGCGGTCGCCACGATCTTCGGCGGTCCCGCGGTGGTCGTCGACTTCGGCGGCACCGCGACGACCTACGACGTGGTCTCCCCGCGCGGGGAGTACGTCGGCGGCGCGATCGCCCCCGGCCTCGAGATCTCCCTGGAGGCGCTCGGTCGCCGCGGTGCCCAGCTGCGCAAGGTCGAGCTCGCCCGCCCCCGCACGGTCGTCGCCAAGAACACCGTCGAGGCCCTGCAGTCGGGCATGGTCTTCGGCACCGCCGCGCAGGTGGAGGGGCTGGTCGCGCGGATGGTGCGCGAGCTCGGCGTACCCACCGAGCAGGTGCGCGTCATCTCCACCGGCTACCTCGCCCCCCTCGTCGTGGGGGAGTGCGGCTGCTTCACCGACCACGAGCCGTGGTTGACCCTGCAGGGTCTCGGAATGGTGTTCGCGCGTAATCGCCGACATTCCTGAACCGGGCGGAATTCTCGCGGGACGCGTGCCATCGGCCGCTATCGGTAAAACATCGCAGAATGCGGGACCTTTCCGACCCGATTGCTGTTTCGAATTGACGCGCGGTGGTTATCGGCTGGCATAGTGGAAATCGCGCACCGGGGTTTTCCCGGTGATTCGCGTCAACGTTGCCGCACACAGCAAGGAATGCATCCATGGCACAGAAGGTCCAGATCATCCTCGAGGACGACCTCGACGGCGGCGAGGCCGACGAGACCGTCTCCTTCGCCCTCGACGGCACCTCGTACGAGATCGACCTCAACGAGGACAACGCGACCAAGCTCCGCGAGGCCCTGGCGACCTACGTCGGCCACGCCCGCAAGGTCACCGGCAGCCGCGGCCGTGGCCGCGCCAAGTCCGCCGCCTCCACCTCGGGCCCGAGCCCGAAGGAGGTCCGTGAGTGGGCCCGCGAGAACGGCCACGACGTCCCCGACCGCGGCCGCATCCCCGCCGAGGTCCGCGAGGCCTACGACGCCGCCCACTGACCGCCGAGAGGTCACTCGCGCACGGCCGAGAGGTCGCTGACGCACGGCCGAGAGGTCGCTGACGCACGGCCGAGAGGTCAATGACGCACGGACACCCTCGTGCGGGGGAGCAGGACCTCCCTCGCACGAGGGTGTTCGCACGTCCGGGGCGACCCCCGGGCTCCCGTCTCGTGTGGCCCAGCGCGGGCCATGGACCGCACTGGACCACACGAGCCGGCGGGCCGGGGTGCGGCGCCGCGTGAAGGTCGTGTTCGCTCTCAGCGGATGCATCGGATGGGCGACCAGGGAACGCGTAGGCTGTCGGCGGGGTTGGACCCAGTGATGGCTGGCGTCCCCGGAGACGGCGGGACGCCAGTGCCCCACACCGGCACAGAGGAGCGATGCGCATGTTCGAGCGGTTCACCGACCGGGCCCGACGGGTGGTCGTGCTGGCCCAGGAAGAGGCCCGCATGCTCTCCCACAACTACATCGGGACCGAGCACATCCTGCTCGGCCTGATCCACGAGGGCGAGGGCGTCGCCGCCAAGGCGCTGGAGAGCCTCGACATCAGCCTGGAGGCCGTGCGCGCCCAGGTCGAGGAGATCATCGGCCAGGGCCAGCAGGCGCCCAGCGGGCACATCCCGTTCACCCCGCGCGCCAAGAAGGTGCTCGAGCTGTCCCTGCGCGAGGCGCTGCAGCTCGGCCACTCCTACATCGGGACCGAGCACATCCTGCTCGGCCTGATCCGCGAGGGCGAGGGCGTCGCCGCCCAGGTGCTGCAGAAGCTCGGCGCCGACCTCAATCGCGTCCGCCAGCAGGTCATCCAGCTGCTCAGCGGCTTCCAGGGCAAGGAGTCCAGCCAGTCCGCGCAGGCCGCGACGACCGGTGGCGGCGAGTCGCCCTCCAGCAGCCTGGTGCTCGACCAGTTCGGCCGCAACCTCACCCAGGACGCCCGCGACGGCAAGCTCGACCCGATCATCGGCCGGGCGCCGCAGATCGAGCGCGTCATGCAGGTGCTCTCCCGCCGCACCAAGAACAACCCGGTGCTGATCGGTGAGCCCGGCGTCGGCAAGACCTCGATCGTCGAGGGCCTGGCCCAGGACATCGTCAAGGGCAACGTGCCCGAGACGCTCAAGGACAAGCAGATCTACACCCTCGACCTCGGTGCGCTGGTCGCCGGCTCCCGCTACCGCGGTGACTTCGAGGAGCGCCTGAAGAAGGTGCTCAAGGAGATCCGCACCCGGGGCGACATCGTGCTGTTCATCGACGAGATCCACACCCTCGTCGGTGCCGGCGCGGCCGAGGGCGCCATCGACGCCGCCAGCATCCTCAAGCCGATGCTGGCCCGCGGCGAGCTGCAGACGATCGGTGCGACCACCCTCGACGAGTACCGCAAGCACCTCGAGAAGGACGCCGCGCTCGAGCGCCGCTTCCAGCCGATCCAGGTGCCGGAGCCCTCGATCGCCGACACGATCGAGATGCTCAAGGGCATCCGCGACCGCTACGAGGCCCACCACCGCGTCACCATCACCGACGAGGCGCTGGTCTCCGCGGCCACCCTGGCCGACCGCTACATCTCCGACCGCTTCCTGCCCGACAAGGCCATCGACCTGATCGACGAGGCCGGCTCGCGGTTGCGGATCCGGCGGATGACGGCCCCCGCCGACCTGCGCGAGTTCGACGACAAGATCGACGAGGTCCGCCAGCGCAAGGAGGCCGCCATCGACGGCCAGGACTTCGAGGCCGCCGCTCGTCTGCGCGACGAGGAGAAGCAGCTGATCCTGAAGAAGTCCGAGCGTGAGAAGCAGTGGCGCTCGGGCGACATGGACGAGGTCGCGGAGGTCGACGAGGAGCTGATCGCCGAGGTGCTCGCCGTGGCGACCGGCATCCCGATCGTGAAGCTCTCGGAGGAGGAGTCCACCCGTCTGCTCAAGATGGAGGACGAGCTCCACAAGCGCGTCATCGGCCAGGACGAGGCCGTGAAGGCGCTCTCCCGGGCGATCCGCCGCACCCGCGCCGGGCTGAAGGACCCCAAGCGCCCCGGTGGCTCGTTCATCTTCGCCGGCCCCTCCGGTGTCGGGAAGACGTGGCTGTCCAAGACGCTCGCGGAGTTCCTCTTCGGTGACGAGGACGCGCTCATCCAGCTCGACATGTCCGAGTTCAGCGAGAAGCACACCGTCTCGCGGCTCTTCGGCTCGCCCCCGGGCTACGTCGGCTACGAGGAGGGCGGCCAGCTCACCGAGAAGGTGCGCCGCAAGCCGTTCTCCGTGGTCCTCTTCGACGAGGTCGAGAAGGCCCACCCCGACATCTTCAACAGCCTGCTGCAGATCCTGGAGGAGGGTCGTCTGACCGACTCCCAGGGTCGGGTGGTCGACTTCAAGAACACCGTCATCATCATGACCACCAACCTCGGCACGCGGGACATCGCCAAGTCGGTCCACCTGGGCTTCAACCAGGCCGGCGACGCGGCGGGCTCCTACGAGCGGATGAAGGGCAAGGTCCAGGAGGAGCTCAAGCAGCACTTCCGGCCCGAGTTCCTCAACCGTGTCGACGAGACGATCGTGTTCCCGCCGCTGTCGCAGGAGCAGATCATCCACATGGTCGACAACATGATCGCCGCCGTGGAGGTCCGCCTGCGCGACCGCGACATGCAGATCGAGCTGACCCAGGCCGCCAAGGACCTGCTGGCCGAGAAGGGCTTCGACCCCGTGCTCGGCGCCCGGCCGCTGCGCCGCACCGTGCAGCGCGAGGTCGAGGACGTCCTGGCCGAGAAGATGCTCTACGGCGAGGTCGGCGCGGGCCAGATCGTGCTGGTCGACGTGGAGGGCGAGGGTCCGAACCGGACCTTCACCTTCAAGGGCCAGAAGATCTCGGCGCTGCCCGACACCCCGCCGCTGGAGACCGCCGGTGCTCCGGAGTCCGCCGAGGAGGGTGGCGCGCCGGACGTCCCGAAGTCCGGCCCCACCGAGTAGCCAGCGGACCGCTGAGGCGGTCCAGGCGCGAGGAGCGCCAGCGACGAGCCACGAGACCCTGCGGGGTCTCGTGGCTCGCTCGCGTTCGCACCTCGATCAGCGGGCCGCGTCAGGGCAGCGCGTACGTCTCCGGCCCCACCTGCACGGCCAGGCCGTCGGTGAGCAGCCCGGCCAGGCACCGCTCGCGCTGCTCGGTGCCGGGCCAGACCGCCTCGAGCGAGGAGAGGTGCACCGGCCCGGACGCTTCGCGCAGGACGGCCATCAGCCGGCCCCGGCACTGCCGGTCGGTGCCGTCCCAGGCCTGGGTACGCCGCGCTGGGCCGTCGTACGCCGGAGAGCCCGCCGCCACCCAGGCGCACCGGTCGCGCACCGGGCACTCGCCGCAGCGTGGTGAGGTCGCGGTGCACACGAGCGCGCCGAGCTCCATCACCGCGACCGCCCAGGTGGCGGCGACGTGGTCCTCGTCGGGCAGCAGCGAGACCGCGACCCGGCGCTCGGCGGCGGTGACCGAGGAGCCGGGTAGCGCGACGCCGCTCACCGCACGGGCGAGGACCCGTCGCACGTTGGTGTCCATCACCGCGTGCCTCTGGCCGAAGGCGAAGGAGGCGACGGCGGCAGCGGTGTACTCCCCGACGCCGGGGAGGGCCAGCAGCGCCGCGTGGTCGGAGGGCACCTCTCCGTGGTGCCGGTCGAGGATCGCGACCGCGGCCGCGTGCAGCCGCAGCGCGCGACGCGGGTAGCCCAGCCGCCCCCACATCCGCACCGCCTCGCCGGTCGGTTCGGCGGCCAGGTCGGCGGGGGTGGGCCAGCGCTCCATCCAGGCCTCGTGCACGGGCAGCACCCGTGCGACCGGGGTCTGCTGGAGCATCAGCTCGCTCACGAGCACCGACCACGGTGAGGCGTCGGGTCGGCGCCAGGGCAGGTCGCGCTGGTGCGCGGCGTACCACTCCAGGATCGGGACGTGCAGCGGGCTCTCGGGCATGTCCGGGCCATTGTGGCCGAGCGGTGTGGCGGGCCCTCGGAGTGGCACCTGCACCGGGCCGGGACGGCTGGTTAGCCTGCGCCTCATGAGCCAGTCGCCCCGCGGACCCCACGCCGCTCGCGGGCCCCAGCTCACGCGGGGCCCGCTCCCGGCCGCCATCTACTGGCGGCGCCGCCTGGTGGCGCTCGGCGCGGTGGTCGCGCTCGTGGCGCTGGTGGTGGTGCCGATCCGCCTGGTCACCGGCGGCGGCGCCGACGAGCAGGCGCAGGTCTCGCTCGCCGGCACCGACCAGAGTGCGACCGCCGCCGCGGCCACCAGCGCCTCGCCGACCGCCGAGAGCACGGCGCAGACCACGAAGGATCAGAAGAAGCAGAAGAAGCAGGAGCCCACCCAGCCCGCCCTGCCCGAGCCGCAGGGCAGCTGCGCCCCCGAGGACGTCGTCGTCCGGCCGAAGGTCACCGACGCCGTCGCCGGTCGCGCCGTGACCGTCACGCTGCGGCTGCGCACCCGCCTGGCCGAGGCCTGCACGTGGGAGCTGTCGCGCTCCTCCTTCACCTGGAAGCTGACCTCGGGCAGCGACGAGATCTGGACCAGCCGTGAGTGCCCCCGTGCCGTGCCGAGCCGGGAGCTCGTCGTGCGACGCGACACCGTCGCGACCACCGAGCTCACCTGGGGTGGGCGTCGCAGCGACGCCGAGTGCAGCCGTCAGGCCGACTGGGCGCTGCCGGGGTGGTACCACGTGACGGTGTCCGCGTTGGCCGGTGAGCCGCGCAGCAGCCAGTTCGAGCTGCGGGCCCCGGCGCCGGCCACGATCACCGCGAGCCCGGAGCCGAGGAAGAAGACCGGCCAGAAGTCGAAGACGAAGGCGAAGACGAAGAAGGACCGGGGCTAGCGCCCGAGCATCCGCAGCAGCATCGCGACCACGAAGCGCGACTCCTCGGCCCGCCCGGCCTCGTCCAGCGCCGCGAGCTGCGGCCGGTCGACCATCGCGCGCAGCAGCAGGTCGCCGTACATCATCCGGGTCGCGATCCGGACCCGGGAGTCGTCCGGGCCGGGGATCTCGCCGCGGGCCGTCGCCCGGGCCCACAGCTGGTTGAGCACCATGGCGTGCTGGGCGCCGACGCGCTCGGGGGCGGCCCAGGTGGCGTCCTCGGCGGCGCCGTCGACGGCGATGCGCACGGCGACCCAGCCGGCCTCGGTGAGGAAGTGCTGCAGCAGCCAGGAGTAGACCGCCAGCAGGTCGCCCTCGAGGGTGCCGGTGTCGACCTCGGGGGCGTCGGCGCGGGCGTGGACGGCGTCGACCAGCAGCGTCTCCTTGTCGCGCCAGCGCAGGTAGATCGACGACTTCCCGACGCCTGCGCGCCGTGCCACCCCGTTGAGGGAGTAGCCGGCCCGCCCGTGGGCGGCGTACTCCGCCAGGGCAGCGTCGATGATGCGGTCGTCCGCGTCGGCGTCGCGGGGCCGACCGGCCGGACGTGACTCCGAGTGGTCCACGTCACCAGTGTGCCACGCAGAGGCGATACCCCAGGGGGTTCTGGGGCACTTCGGGACCTGAGCGGTCTCTTTACTTTCGCTGCCGGCTGTGGCCCCGCCGGACGCCGGCGACCGGACCCACCCCAGAGGGCGAGGAGTGGTGCCGGCGGTGTGCCTAGCATCGGGAGATCCGCGAACCCATCGGAGGTGATGACCGTGCCCCAGGACAAGTCCCCCGGGCCCAGCGTCAAGGATCCCGAGCTCTACGAGCGCCTGCGCGAGGAGGGGAACAGCAAGGAGAAGGCGGCCCGCATCGCCAACGCGGCCGCTGGGTCCTCCCGTGAGCAGGTCGGCAAGCGGGGCGGTGGCTCGCCGTCGTACGAGGAGTGGACGGTTGATGAGCTGCACGAGCGTGCCGCCGAGCTCGAGGTCGAGGGCCGCTCGTCGATGAACAAGGACGAGCTGATCGAGGCGCTGAGGAACCACTGAGGATGGCCACCGACCACGTCGGGCCGGTGCGCGTGGCGGTCCTCAACGACTACGAGATCGTGGTCAACGGGGTCGCGCGCATGCTCGAGCCGTACGCCGACCGCGTCCGTGTCGTCGAGACGACCGTCGGGATACCCGCCATGGGGCAGAGCGACGTCGTCCTCTACGACACCTTCAGCCAGGCCCAGGGCAACGTCCTCGACGTGCAGGAGGTGGCCTCGATGACCGGGGCCGCCGTCGTGCTGTTCAGCTGGAACCTCGACCCGACCCTGGTGGCCGAGGCGCTGCGCCGCGGGGCGGCCGGCTACCTGTCGAAGACCCTCGACGGCGCGGGCCTGGCCGACGCGGTGGTGAAGGTGGCCTCGGGCGAACGGGTGCTGCCCGGCGACCGTGCCAACGGCATCGAGCACGGCGCCTGGCCCGGCCAGGAGCACGGGCTGTCGGCGCGAGAAGCGGAGATGATGGCGCTGATCACCCAGGGCTTCTCCAACGCCGAGATCGCCGAGCGGTCCTACCTCTCGATCAACTCGGTGAAGACCTACATCCGCACCGCCTACCGCAAGCTCGGGCTCTCGCGACGCTCGCAGGCGGTGCGCTGGGGCCTCGAGCACGGCTTCCTGCCCCCGGAGCCGCGCCGCACCGACACCGCCCGTGGGGTCGCGGAGGTGGCGGCGCCGCGTCAGTGACCGGCGGGGGTCCCTCGGCCGTCCTCACGCGGATTTCACACATTCTCTGGACAAGCATTCGACGCAATATCCACAAACATTCCACAGTCGGTGGATTTCTCATCATTCCGGGTGAATTCACAAAAATCGATCCTCCGCGATCGGGCTATTTGGTCCTATGGCGGCTACGTTCGATGAATGAGCGGCTCCCGACCTGTGCGCGTGGCCCTCATCGACAACTTCGAGGTGTCGGTGGCGGGCGTCCGCAGCCTCCTGACCCCGTACTCCGCCCGTGTGGCCCTGCTCGACCTCGGCTCGGCGATGACCAAGCCCAGCTCCGTCGACGTCATCCTCTACGAGCCGGTCCGGCAGACCCCGTCCTCGCAGGCGATGCTGCGCGACCTCGTGCGCGCCTCGCAGAAGTCCGCGGTGGTCTACTCCTGGCGCGACAAGGAGGGGCAGGCGACCGGCTCGTTCGCCGCCCACCTCTCCAAGGCGCTGCCGGCCGTCGACCTCGTCAACGCGATCGAGAGCCTGCACGACGGCGGTGACGGTGGCCCCAGCCGCCGCATCCCCAGTGACCAGGGCCCCTTGAAGGTGATCCGGGGCAGCACGCAGCGCGACTACGACCTGACGCCCCGGGAGGCCGAGATCCTCTCGTTGGTCACCCAGGGGCTGACCAACTCCGAGATCGGTGGACAGCTCTACCTGTCCATCAACTCGGTCAAGACCTACATCCGTGCGGCCTATCGCAAGATCGAGGTGACCCGTCGCGCCCAGGCGGTCGCCTGGGGCATGGAGCACGGCCTGGCACCGCTCGCGGAGACCGACGTCGTCGGCGGCTGAACCATCCCTGCTCGCCGACGGGTGAGCGCGGCCTGGACGCCCTGCAGGATTCCGCTGGGCGTCCGGGCGGAAGCGACCCGTCTCGTGGGGGGGGTGGAGGTCGGTAGGCCCCGTGGGACTCGAACCCACAACCAAGAGATTAAAAGTCTCCTGCTCTGCCCATTGAGCTAGGGGCCCGAGCGCGCCCGCGGACGGGTCGAGCGTCGCCAGCCTAGACGGCGTGCGTGCCTGCGCGGACGCCCGGTGGGCCCGCCTGCGCGGGTCCTGCGCGGGTCCTGGGCGGGCTCAGCCGTGGTGCCGCGTCACACGCTCGTTGCAGACTCTTCATCCCCAGGTTCTGAAATTCGGTCGCCCGGACTCTTTGCACGATCCAGTCAGGCGGTAGTGTCGGGCACGCAACCGATGCAAGTTCCAGCAGGTCGACGCCCGCGGAGTTTGTGATCCAACGGCGTTTCTTCTTGTCCCACGGTCCCCGGACCATGCAAGTCGGAGCGACGTGTCACCCAGCACCGGTTGTGGGCCGTCGAAGTGACGGTCCTCGCCCCGACGAAGGAGAATTGAGCACAATGGCTCAGGGCACCGTGAAGTGGTTCAACGCCGAGAAGGGTTTCGGCTTCATCGCGCAGGAGGACGGCGGCGACGACGTCTTCGTGCACTACTCGGCGATCCAGACCCAGGGCTACAAGTCCCTGGACGAGAACCAGAAGGTCGAGTTCGACGTCACCTCGGGCCCCAAGGGCCCGCAGGCGGAGAACGTCCGTCCTCTCTGATCAACGGGTGAGTCGCGTCTGACGCGACGACCACGACGGGGCCCCAGCCGCTCGGCTGGGGCCCCGTTGCCGTCCCCGGACCGGTGCTCCCCGGCGGCAGCGCCCGGCGTACGTCGCGGGGTGGTCCGTACCGGCGGGTGGCCCACCCGGGTGGTTCGGCACCACCCGGACGGGTCACTTTGGAACCGGGTGGTTTGGCCGGGGGGTGCCTCGGGCACTCTGGTGCTCGATGGACGTCCATGGGTTGAGTGAGGGCAGCGTGCACGACCAGTTCGACGTGTCTCTCGAGGACGCCGACCTGCTCGGCGAGGTCGAGCTGACCACCAACCTCATCATCGCCGCGTCCGAGGTCGACGAGCACCTCTCGCAGGCGGAGATCGACGCGATCCTCGGCGTCGTCCCGCACCCGCGCGCCGGGGCCTGATCGGGCCCGGCTGAGCGCGGTGTCCCCGTCGCTTGCGTAGATACCATAGGGGGGTACCCTATGACCGTGAGCGAGAACCAGCACGGCTACATCCACCGCAAGGACGACTACCTCAAGCGCCTGCGCCGGATCGAGGGGCAGGCCCGCGGCCTGCAGCGGATGGTCGAGGAGGAGCAGTACTGCATCGACATCCTCACCCAGGTCTCCGCCATGACGAAGGCCCTGCACGCGGTCTCCCTCGGGTTGCTCGAGGAGCACCTGGGCCACTGCGTGGTCAGCGCTGCGCGGTCCTCCGACGAGGAGGCCGAGCAGAAGGTCACCGAAGCCATCGACGCGATCGCGCGCCTGGTCCGTTCCTGAGGCCCCGGGCCCACCCACACGCCTGACTGCACGAGGAGAGAGCACATGAGCACCACCAGCACCTGGACCGTCACCGGCATGACCTGCGGCCACTGCGTCGCCTCGGTCACCGAGGAGCTGCAGGAGGTCCCGGGCGTCGAGGACGTCGCGGTCACCCTGGAGACCGGCGAGGTCGTCGTCACCAGCGTCGAGCCGCTCACCCGCGAGGCCGTCGAGGGCGCCGTGGGTGAGGCCGGCTACCAGCTGGCATGAGCGTCCAGACCCACGTGGTCGACCTCGCCGTCACCGGGATGACCTGCGCCTCCTGCGCGCACCGCATCGAGCGCAAGCTCAACAAGCTCGACGGCGTGGAGGCCTCGGTCAACTACGCCACCGAGAAGGCCCACGTCGTCTTCCCCGCCGGCCTCGGCACCGACGTGCTGCTCGAGACCGTCGCTGCGGCCGGGTACGCCGCTGAGCTGCCGCGCCCGCAGGCCGACGACGACGCGGTGGCCGACCGGGAGGTGGCAGCCCTGCGCCGTCGCCTGGCCGTCGCGGCCGCGCTCTCGGCCCCTGTCATCGCGCTGGCGATGGTGCCCGCCCTGCAGCTGACCGGCTGGCAGTGGTGGTCGCTGCTCCTGGCGACCCCGGTCGCGACCTGGGCGGCCTGGCCGTTCCACCGCGCGGCCGTGACCAACCTGCGCCACGGCGCGGTCACCATGGACACCCTGGTCTCCATGGGCGTGACCGCCGCCTACACCTGGTCGGTCGTCGCGCTGACCGTCGGCGACGCCGGTCACCTCGGGATGACCCACGGGTTCTCCTGGACCGCCGAGCGCGGCGACGGCCTCTCGATGATCTACCTCGAGGTGGCCGCCGGGGTCACGACGTTCCTGCTGGCCGGCCGCTGGACCGAGAAGCGCGCCAAGCGTCGCGCCGGTGCCGCGCTGCGTGCCCTGCTGGCCCTCTCGGCGGCCGAGGCGACCGTGCTGCGCGACGGGCAGGAGGTGCGCGTCACCGCCGAGGAGCTCGGCCCCGACGAGCTCGTGGTCGTGCGCCCCGGTGAACGGATCGCCGCCGACGGGGTCGTCGAGTCCGGCGCCTCGGCCGTGGACGCGTCGATGCTCACCGGCGAGCCGGTGCCCGTCGACGTTCGTCCCGGCGACGAGGTCACCGGCGGCTGCGTCAACACCTCCGGGCGCCTGGTGGTGCGCACCACCCGGGTCGGGTCGGACACGGCCCTGGCGCAGATGGCCCGACTGGTCGAGGAGGCCCAGCAGGGCAAGGCGGAGGTCCAGCGGCTGGCCGACCGGGTCTCCTCGGTCTTCGTGCCGGTCGTGGTCGCTCTCGCAGCGCTCACGGTGGTCGCCTGGCTGGTCGCCGGCGAGGGCTGGACGGTCGCGCTCTCGGCAGCCGTCTCGGTCCTCGTGATCGCCTGTCCCTGCGCCCTCGGGCTGGCCACGCCCACCGCGCTGATGGTCGGCACCGGGCGCGGCGCGCAGCTCGGGGTCCTCATCCGCGGCCCGGAGGTGCTCGAGCAGACCCGACGGGTCGACACCGTCGTGCTCGACAAGACCGGGACGGTCACGACCGGCCGGATGTCCCTGGTCGACGTGGTCGCGCTCGACGCCGACGAGGAGGACGTACGCCGCCGCGCGGCCGCCCTCGAGTCCGCCTCCGAGCACCCGATCGCCCGCGCCATCGCGGACGCCTGGACCGGCGGGCGAGTCGAGGTCCGCGACTTCGTCAACCACGAGGGCCTCGGCGTGACCGGCGAGGTCGACGGGGAGCGTGTGGTCGTCGGGAAGGCGGCGCTGCTGGAGCGGGAGGGACTCGCCGTCGGGGACGACGTCACCGGCGCGCTGGAGACGGCGCGGGGGACCGGCGGAACCCCGGTGCTGGTCGGCTGGGACGGCCGCGCCCGCGGGGTGCTGGTGGTCGCCGACACCGTGAAGAAGACCTCCGCCGAGGCGGTCGCCCTGCTGCGCGAGCTGGGCCTCGAGCCGGTGCTGCTCACCGGCGACCACGAGCGGGCCGCCCGGGCGGTGGCCCACGAGGTCGGCATCGACCGGGTCGTCGCCGACGTGCTGCCGGCCGACAAGCTCGCCGAGGTGCGCCGACTGCAGGCCGAGGGCCGGGTCGTCGCTATGGTCGGCGACGGCGTCAACGACGCCGCTGCCCTGGCCGCCTCCGACCTGGGCATCGCGCTCGGCACGGGCACCGACGTGGCGATGGAGGCCTCGGACCTGACCCTGGTCTCCGGCGACCTGCGGGGCGCTGCCACCGCCGTACGCCTGTCGCGCCGCACCCTGGCCACCATCCGGGCCAACCTGTTCTGGGCGTTCGCCTACAACGTCGCCGCGCTGCCGGTCGCCGTCGCCGGGCTGCTCAGCCCGATGCTGGCCGGCGGAGCCATGGCCGCCTCGTCGCTGGTCGTCGTCGGCAACAGCCTGCGGCTGCGCGCGTTCCGGTAGTCGCTGGTCGAGGTGCGAGCGCAGCGAGCCACGAGACCTCGCCGGGTCTCGTGGCTCGGCGCTGGCGCGCCTCGCACCTCGACCAGCGAACGGCGCCCCCGGGTGGTCGAGCAGCGACGAGCGCCAGCGAGGAGCGGGCGTCGAGACCCCGGCGCGGGGCCGGCGGCGAGGACCGCGCGGGTGTCGGCGTTGGTGCGGGCCTGGTCGTCGTTCTCGAAGCCGAGCAGCACCTCGGCCCCGCCCCCGGGCAGCAGGCCCATCGCGAACGCGGTGACCGGGTTGATCTTGCCGGCCCGCGCGAGCAGCTGGTCGCCGGTGGCGCGGTCGGTGTCGTCGGCCTGGCGCATCGACAGCGCCTCGCAGGCGTGGTCGGCGGTGTAGACGACCGCGGCGGCGGGGGACTCGGTGAAGGAGTCCGCGAGGTCGGCGACCGCGCCGGAAGGGCCTTCGCCGCCGGCGAGGGCCGTCTCGAGGTAGGGCTGGCGGTCGCCGGCCCAGAGCAGGCCGTCGCGCACGGCGACGTACTGCAACGTCGGGGTGGCCCGCAGACCGGTGCGGCCGGAGATCCCGGCCAGCAGCTCGGTGCCGCCGACCCACACGCCGTCGTCCTCGTCGGGGCGCTGGTAGCCCAGCGCCTCCAGCCGGTCGGTGACCGCGTCGGGGGACACCCCGCCCAGCGAGACGATCTCGACCGCGCCCTCGGGTGACTGCGCCAGCAGCTCCCAGTCGATGGTCGCGGGGGACCAGCCGAACTCCGCCGACAGCAGCGGCGCGCTGTCCACCAGGCCGGAGGCGGCGGTCAGGTCGGCGTCGAAGCCGGCGTCGAGCAGCTCGGCCAGGTCGCCCTCGGAGGCCGAGGCGCCCACCTCCGCGCGCACCGCGGCCCAGTCGGTGAAGGTGTAGCGCTGGGCGTCGGCGGGCGCCAACGCGACCGCCTCGCCGAGCGTCGAGCCGGGTCCGCCGAGCAGCCGGACCGCCACGAGACCGGCGCCGATCAGCAGCACGGCGACCGCGGTGGTGAGCAGGATGCGGTGGCGCATGGGGCGGGTGTCTCCTGGGTCGGGTCGCGGCCGGGTGGGGCCAGGGTGTGAGACTACGGGGCATGGCCTCGCAGCCCCGTCGCGCCGCCGACGTCGTCGCCGCCGGTGCGGTCGTGTTCCGACCCGGGCGCAAGGTGCTGCTGGTGCACCGGCAGAAGTACGACGACTGGTCCTTTCCCAAGGGCAAGCTCGACCCCCGCGAGCACCCCACGACCGCCGCGGTGCGGGAGGTGGCGGAGGAGACCGGGCTGCACGTGCGGCTGGGTCCGCCGCTGGCGACCATGCGCTACCCGAACAACGGCCGGATGAAGACCGTGCACTACTGGCAGGGTCGCGCCGTCGGGGACGACGACGTGTCGGCGTACGAGCCCAACGACGAGATCGACCGCGTCGCCTGGGTCGACCGCGACGAGGCGGCCGGGCTGCTGACCTACACCCGTGACCAGGCGCTGCTCGAGGACGCCGTGCGGCTGCGCAAGCCCACCACCGCGCTGGTCGTCCTGCGTCACGCCCACGCGCGCTCCCGCAAGGCCTGGCGGGGCGACGACCGGCTGCGACCGCTGCTGACCGGCGGTCGGGACGAGGCGTTCCGGCTGGTCCCCGTCCTCGCGGCGTACGACGTCGGGCGGGTCGTGTCGTCGGGCTCGACGCGCTGCCTGCAGACCGTGGCGCCGTACGTGGAGACCGTGGGCCTCGACGTCGAGCGCCGCAAGGAGCTCGCCGAGGAGTGCTCGGACCCCGAGCGCACCACCCGCGTCGTGCGCGAGGTCGCCGCGGAGTGCGACTCGACCAGGCGCGGGACGCTGCTGTGCAGCCACCGCCCGGTGCTGCCGACGGTCTTCGCGGCCCTCGGTGTGCCCGACCCGAAGCTGGAGCCGGGGGAGATGCTCGTGGTGCACCTGCGCAAGGGGCGCGTGGTCGCCACGGAGAAGCACCTCGTCGGCTGAGCAGTCAAGATCGCCCGGGCTTGTTCACGTGGCGTACCTCTCACGTGCGCGCCGAGGCCATCCACTCGGTGACGAGGGTTCACCCCTCGTTCACCGACGGCCCCGGATCGCGTCACTTCGGCTGCTTAGCGTCCTCGACGTCACCCCCATGAAGACCTATCAGGAGTCACACTCGTGAAGACCCCCACTCTCCGTCGCGCGGTCCTGCCCGGCGTCGCCGCCCTGGCCCTCGCCCTGACCGCCTGCGGTTCCTCCGACGAGGACGGCACCGACGGCGCCGACGGCGTGTCGCTCTCCGGCCAGTACACGATCGGCGGCGCCTCGACCCAGGAGGCCGCCATGACGGCCTGGTCGGTCGGCTTCACCGACGTCCAGCCCGAGGCCGAGGTCACCTACGAGCCCATCGGCTCGGGCGGCGGCCGTGAGAACTTCGTCGCGGGCGGCTACCCGCTGGCCGGCTCCGACGCCTACCTCGACAACGACGAGGGCGAGCTCGACGCCGCCATCGAGCGTTGCGGCGGCGAGGACGTGCTGGAGTTCCCGAGCTACATCTCCCCGATCGCGCTGGTCTTCAACGTCGACGGCGTGGACGAGCTCAACCTGTCCCCCGAGACCATCGCCGGCATCTTCTCCGGCGAGATCAAGCAGTGGGACGCCAAGGAGATCGCGGCCGACAACCCCGACGCCGACCTCCCGAGCGCCCCGATCAACGCCGTGCACCGCTCCGACGAGTCGGGCACCACCGAGAACTTCACCCTCTACCTCACCACCGCCGTCGGCGACGCGTGGGACGAGGGCGTCTTCGAGTCGTGGCCGAGCTCCTACGGCGGCACCGGCGCCCAGGGCACCTCCGGCGTCGTGACCGAGGTCCGTGACGGCGTCAACGCCATCGGGTACGCCGACGCCAGCCAGGCCGGTGGCCTCGGTGTCGCCAACGTCGGTGTCGGTGACGAGTTCGTCGCCCCCACCGCCGAGGCCGCCGCGAAGATCCTCGAGGTCTCCGAGAAGGTCGAGGGCGCCAGCGACAACCAGCTGATCTTCGAGCTCGACTACACCACCGCCGAGTCGGGCACCTACCCGATCGTGCTGACGTCGTACCTCCTGGCCTGCCCGACCTACGACAACCAGGAGGACGCGGACTTCGCCAAGGCGTTCGCCTCCTACATCCTCAGCGACGACGGCCAGGCCATCGGCTCGGAGGAGGCCGGCTCGGCGCCCCTCTCGGAGTCGCTGCGTGACCAGGCTCGCGAGATCGTCGACCAGATCTCGGCCGGCTGACGGATCACAGGCAGAACCGATAGCGTCGGAGGCCCCGGCCGCCCCCGTGGCGGGCCCGGGGCCTTCGGCGCGAGCAGTCGACAGATGCAGGAGAGGGAGATCCGTTGACCACCACCCAGGAGCCGGCTCCGCCGGTCCCGCCGACCGACCACGCACCGGAGCGGGTCAGTCGCGCCGGTGACTCGATCTTCCGCGGGCTCGCCACGGGGGCCGGGATGCTCATCATGCTGGCGCTGGCCGGCGTGGCGATCTTCCTGGTGCTGCAGTCGATCCCCGCGATCGGCGCCTCGGGCGAGCAGGCGTACGGCGCCGACAACATCGTCGTCTACATCTGGCCGCTCCTCTTCGGCACCATCCTCGCCGCGATCATCGCGCTGATCATCGCCACGCCGCTGGCGATCGGTGTCGCGCTGGTGATCAGCCACTACGCGCCGCGTCGCATCGCCCGGTTCCTCGGCTACCTCATCGACCTGCTCGCCGCGGTGCCCTCGGTCGTCTACGGCCTCTGGGGCCGCGAGACGCTGCAGGGCTGGGTGTTCCCGGTCTACGACTGGCTGCACGACAACCTGGGCTTCCTGCCCTTCTTCGAGGGCCCGGTCACCACCGGCCGCACGATCCTCACCGCCGGCGTGGTGCTGGCCGTGATGGCGCTGCCGATCATCACCGCGCTGTGCCGCGAGGTCTTCCTGCAGACCCCGGTGATGCACCAGGAGGCTGCCCTGGCCCTGGGTGCGACACGCTGGGAGATGATCCGGATGGCGGTCTTCCCCTACAGCCGCTCGGGCATCACGTCCGCGGTCATGCTCGGCCTGGGTCGTGCGCTCGGCGAGACGATGGCCGTCGCGATGGTCCTCTCGGCCGCCGGGGTGGTCACGATCAACCTGATCTCCTCGCAGAACCCCTCCACGATCGCCGCCAACATCGCGCTCAACTACGCCAACGCCTCCGGCACCAAGACCAACGTGCTGATCGCGGGCGGCCTGGTGCTGTTCGTGGTGACGTTCGCCGTCAACTTCCTCGGACGCTGGCTCGCCGCCCGCGGCCAGGTCAAGGCATGAGCGGGGAGGACACGGACATGACGCAGACGCCTCACGACACCCACGAGCCGTTCCACACCGACCCCTCGAGCGACCTCTCCTCGCACGTCCCGCTGACCAAGCCGCAGCTGCCCGCGATCGCGGTGCCGCTGGCCGCCGCCGTGGCGTGGGGCCTGTCCGGCCTGATCTCGCTGTTCATGGAGTGGCCGGTCGCCGGCTGGGTCGTGCTCGGCTGGGTCTTCTTCGTGCTCGGCATGCCCGCCTGGGCCAACGCCGTCGAGGGCCGCCGCAAGGCCACCGACCGCCTCATCACCACCATGGTGTGGACGACCTTCGCGGTCGCGATGATGCCGCTGGTCGCGGTCAGCTGGACCGTCATCGAGCGCGGTGCCCCCGCCCTGACCGTCGAGTTCCTCACCTCCGACCAGTCCGGTGTCATCGGCGTCGGCGGCGGCATCCTGCACGCCATCATCGGCACCGCGATCATCACGCTGGTCGCGACGCTGATCTCGGTGCCGGTCGGCATCATGGCCGCGGTCTACCTCGTCGAGTACGGCAAGGGGAACCGCGTCGCGCGGGTCCTCACCTTCCTCGTCGACGTCATGACCGGCATCCCGTCGATCGTGGCCGGTCTCTTCGCGCTGGCGCTGTTCACGCTGCTGCTCGGGCCGCTGCCCCGCATCGCGATCGGCGGCTCGATCGCGCTGTCGGTGCTGATGATCCCGATCGTGGTGCGCTCCACCGAGGAGATGCTCAAGCTGGTGCCCGACGAGCTGCGCGAGGGTGCCTACGCCCTCGGCGTACCCAAGTGGCGGATGATCACCAAGGTCGTCCTGCCCACCGCGCTCGGCGGCATCATCACCGGCGCCACGCTGGCCGTGGCCCGCGTCGCCGGCGAGACCGCGCCGCTGCTGCTGATCGCCGGCACGCTGCGCAGCATCAACACCAACCCGTTCGACGGGGCCATGCAGACCCTGCCGGTACTGATCTTCTCCGAGGCGACCAAGGGCGGGGCCAAGCCGGAGTACCTCGCCGCCCAGATCGAGCGCGCCTGGGGTGCGGCGCTCGTCCTCATCATCATCGTGATGCTGCTGAACCTGCTGGCCCGTGTGGTCGGCAGCTTCTTCAGCCCCAAGACGGGTCGCTGAGACCCATGATCCGACCCAGCGACCCGACCCACCAAGGAGCCTGAACCACCATGGCGAAGAGCATCGACGTCTCCGACCTCAACATCTACTACGGCGACTTCCTCGCGGTCTCCGGGGTCAACATGACCATCAAGGCCCGCCAGGTGACCGCGTTCATCGGTCCCTCGGGCTGCGGCAAGTCCACCGTGCTGCGCACCCTCAACCGCATGCACGAGGTCATCCCCGGCGCCCGCGTCGAGGGCAAGGTCGTCGTCGACGGCCAGTCGCTCTACGACCCCTCGATCGACCCGGTGGCCGTGCGGCGCCAGATCGGCATGGTCTTCCAGCGGCCCAACCCGTTCCCCACGATGTCGATCTACGACAACGTGCTCGCGGGCAACCGCCTCAACGCCAAGAAGATGAAGAAGTCCGAGGCCGACGACATCGTCGAGCGCTCGCTGAAGGGCGCCAACCTCTGGAACGAGGTCAAGGACCGCCTCGGCCGCCCCGGCATGGGCCTCTCCGGTGGTCAGCAGCAGCGCCTGTGCATCGCCCGCGCCATCGCCGTGCGCCCGCAGGTGCTGCTGATGGACGAGCCGTGCTCCGCGCTCGACCCGATCTCGACCTCCGCGATCGAGGACCTCATCCACGAGCTGAAGTCCGAGTACACGATCGTCATCGTCACCCACAACATGCAGCAGGCCGCACGCGTCTCCGACGACACCGGCTTCTTCAACCTCAAGGCCACCGGTGAGCCGGGCCAGCTGGTCGAGTTCAACCCGACCAAGAAGATGTTCACCAACCCCGACAACGACGCCACCGAGGCCTACATCTCGGGTCGCTTCGGCTGAGCGGAACCGGGTTACGACGAATCCCTTTTCCTGCTTACTGCGCAGTAAGCAGGAAATCGAATGCGTCGTAACCCGATGGGGCGGCCCGCAGGCCCCCGGTCACGCGGCCGAGTCGAGCCCGCGGTGGGCGAGCAGTGAGGCTCGTTGGTGCGGGAGCAACGCTCGGCGTTGAGCCACGGTCTCGGTCTCGATCCACGAGGGCGGCGGCGTCAGGGTGAACCGGCGGTGGTCCGCGGGCAGCCGGGCGGCCCGCGCGTACGCCGAGCGCAGCCGGATCAGGAACCTGGTCGTCTCCTCGCCGGCCACACGCTCGACGTACTCCAGCCCGTGGTCGCGCAGCAGCGTCTCGCGTGTGATGTCGCGGCGGCGCTGGCTGCGCTCGAAGTGGTGAGCGCCCTGGTACTCCCCGACCACACCGGCGACGGGGTCGAACAGGTCGGGCGTCAGCAGGTGTCGGCCGTTGAGGTCGAAGATCGGTGCGTTGCACACGACCGGGCCGAGCTCCGCGACCTCGGTCCACAGGAGGCGGAAGGCGACCTCGGCGGGTGACCAGGCGTTCTCGGATGCGAGCGACAACGCGTCACGCGCCTGCTGGATGCCGGTCCACGCCTTGCTCTCGTCGACGGCCTTGCTGATCTCGGCCAGGGACACCAGGTCGTTGAAGCAGGCCATGTCCATCGCGATGACGGCGTCAGCGAGGCAGTCGGCGTGGCGAGCCTCGAACATCACCGACCTGACGGCCGTGGTGACCGTCAGCCCGTCGCTCGTGGTCAGCTCATCGGGCCTGAGGCGTTCCTTGGTGTAGCGGACGCCTGGGGTGTGGCTGCGGTGAGCGGTCACCATGGTGACCGGCACGTCGAGGGTCGACCCGTCGGGCCCGGTGCCGTCGAACCACCGACCGCCGAGCCAGCGCAGCGCGGCCCACCCGGTGATCCTTCCGCTGCCCGGGACCCGGTAGGACGCCTCGACGATGCGCTGCTCGACCGATGCCGGTTCGCCGGCAGGTCGGAACCACCCGGGGGCGACCGCTCGCCAGCTCTTCGTCTGAGACTGCCCCTTCGTCGGCCCCTTCTGCCCGAGGGGGTCGAGCCGGTGCGCCTGTTCGAGCCCGGGGCGACCGGGATGCCACGGGATGGGCAGCACCTGGGATCGCGTGATGTTGGTGGGAGTGCTGGTGCGGGTCCGAGTCGTCCTCATGGAAACGAGACTGACCCGCCCGAGACCAGCTCAGACGCGCCCGACTGCCGCCTGGGGACAGGGGCGTCCCGAGAGGGGCTGTGGATCATGATCGGCCCGGACGGGTCCTGGTTGCCTCGAGGATCGGGTTACGACGCATTCGATTTCCTGCTTACTGCGCAGTAAGCAGGAAAAGGGATTCGGAGTACCCCGAGCCGCCCCCTACGGCAGCTGGAACACGTACCGACACGCGACGTACACCAGCGCCGCAGCCCCACCCGCCATCGGGAACGTGAGCACCCAGGCGGTGACGATCGAGCGGGCGACCCCCCAGCGCACGGCGGAGAACCGCTTGGTGGCGCCGGCGCCCATGACGGCGGAGGTGATGGTGTGGGTGGTGGAGATCGGCGCCTCGAAGACGTACGCCGTCGTGTACAGCACCGACGCCGCGACCGACTCCGAGGCGAACCCGCGGGCCGGGTCGAGGTGGATGATGCGGCGCCCGAGGGTGCGCATGATGCGCCAGCCACCAGCCCAGGTGCCGGCGGAGATGGCGGCCGCGGCGGCGAAGATCACCCAGCACGGCAGCGGGTCGCCGTCGGCGACGTCCCCGCCGGCGAGCAGGGCCAGGAAGATCACGCCCATCGTCTTCTGGGCGTCCTGCAGGCCGTGGCCCAGGGCCATGGCGGCGGCGGAGACGCTCTGCGCGACCTTGAAGCCGCGCTGCGCGCGCGTGGGGTTGGCGCGGCGGAAGGTCCACATGATCGCGACCATCACGAGGAACCCGAGGGAGAAGGCGACCAGCGGCGAGAGCAGCATCGGGATGACGACCTTGCCCACGACCACGCCCCAGTCGGCGCTGGCGCCGGCGGCCAGTGCGGCGCCGACGAGCCCACCGATGAGGGCGTGGGAGGAGGAGGACGGCAGGCCGTACCACCAGGTGATGAGGTTCCACGCGATCGCGCCGAGCAGGCCGGCCATCACGATCACGAGGGCGTGCGAGCCCGTGCCGGGGTCGATGGTGTCGGAGACGGTGGTGGCGACCTTCTGCCCGAGGAAGGCGCCGACGAAGTTCATGATCGCGGCCATCGCCAGCGCCACCCGGGGCGTCAGCGCGCGCGTCGAGACCGAGGTCGCGATCGCGTTGGCGGCGTCGTGGAAGCCGTTGGTGTAGTCGAAGACCAGGGCCACGACGACGACGGCGATGATGATCGCCAGCTCCATCAGCAGGCCCCCACAGCCAGGAGGTCCACGCTCAGGACTCCTTGACGGCGATCTGCTCGACGGTGTTCGCGACCTTCTCGAAGGCGTCGATCGCGGCCTCGAGGGTCTCGGCGATGTCCTTGAGCTTGAGGACCTCCATCGCCTTGTACTCGCCGGAGAACAGGTGCGCCCGCAGACGCCGGTGGTTCTTGTCGCCGGCGTTCTCGAGGCGGTTGATCTCGATCCAGTACTCCGAGAGCTCCTTCATCGTCCGCAGCCGCGGCATCGCGTCGGCGGTGACCTCGGCGCAGCGGCGGATCAGGTCGACCTGCTCCGACAGCCCCGCGGGCAGCTCCTTGACCTCGTAGAGCAGCAGCATGTCGACGACCTCGTCCATCAGGTCCATGACGTCGTCGAGGCCCGCGGCGAGCGCGTAGATGTCCTCGCGGTCGAAGGGCGTGATGAAGGTCGAGTTCACCGTCCGCACGATCTCGTGGGTGGTCTCGTCGGCGGCGTGCTCGGCGTCGCGCATCGCCATCGCGATGCCCTCACGGTCCGCGCCGACGGTGAACATGTCGGCCAGCAGCGAGGCACCGGTGACCAGGTGCGCCGCGGACTGGGCGAACTGGTCGTAGAAGGCGTTCTCGACCGGACGGAATCTCAGGCCCACGAGTACCTCTTCAGCGCTGACGACGGGGGGACCGCGGAACAGCGTAGGCCCCCGGTGTCCGGGAGGTGAAAGAGCGGTGACTAGCGGGCGCGGAGCGGGCGCCCGCCCGGGTGCGGGCGAGCGGGCTGGGAGAGGAGCGGAGCGGGGTGGGGAGCAGGGGTGGGGGAGCGGGTCAGGAGCCGGTACGCCGGCGCTTCTGCCGCTCGATCAGCTCCTCCTGCAGGTGCACCTCGCCGCCGTTGCGCTTCCAGTCGCCCTCGGCGTCGAGCAGCCAGGCCATCGTGTCGTCGGCGAACGCGAGGTCGAGCAGCTCGCCGACCTCGGCGACCGAGTCGGCGTCGGGCAGCCGCACCAGCACCTCGACGCGGCGGTCGAGGTTGCGGTGCATCATGTCGGCCGAGCCGATCCAGGCCTGCGGGTCGCCGCCGTTCTCGAACCAGAAGATCCGGCTGTGCTCGAGGAAGCGCCCCAGCACCGACCGCACGGTGATGTGGTCCGACAGGCCGGGTACGCCGGGGCGCAGTGCGCAGATGCCGCGCACCAGCAGCTCGACCGGGACACCCTCGCGCGAGGCGAGGTAGAGGGAGTCGATGAGGGCCTCGTCGACGACCGAGTTGGCCTTGAGCCGGATGCGCGCGGGGCGGCCGGCCTTGTGGTGGGCGATCTCGGTGTGGACCTGCTCGATGAGCCCGGAGCGCACCGAGTCCGGGGCGACCAGCAGCTCGGCGTACGACGCGTTGCGCGACCAGCCCGACAGGTTGTTGAACAGGTGCGCGACGTCCTCGGTGACCCGCTCGTCGGTGGTGATCAGCCCGAGGTCCTCGTACATCCGGGAGGTCTTGGGGTTGTAGTTGCCGGTGCCGATGTGGGCGTAGCGGCGGATGCCATGGTGATCGCCCTCGTCGCGGACGACCATGGCCAGCTTGCAGTGGGTCTTGAGCCCGACGACGCCGTACACGACGTGGCAGCCGGCCTGCTCGAGCTTGCGCGCCCAGCGGATGTTGGCCTGCTCGTCGAAGCGGGCCTTGATCTCGACGATCACCAGGACCTGCTTGCCGGCCTCGGCGGCGTCGATGAGGGCGTCGATGATGGGGGAGTCGCCGGAGGTGCGGTAGAGCGTCTGCTTGATCGCCAGCACGTGCGGGTCGGCGGCGGCCTGCTCGATGAAGCGCTGCACCGAGGTGGAGAACGAGTCGTAGGGGTGGTGCAGCAGCACGTCGTTGCGGCGCGCGGCCTTGAAGACGTCGACGGGTGCTGCCGACTCCACCTCGGCGAGGCGGTGGTGGGTGGAGGGGAGGAACGCGGGGTACTTCAGCTCCTCGCGCGAGAGGTCGGCGATGCCGTGCAGGCCGCGAAGGTCCAGCGGGCCGGGGAGCCGGTAGACCTCGTCCTCGCTGACGCCGAGCTCGCCGACGAGCAGCTCGAGGACGGCGGGGTCGATGGACTCCTCGACCTCGAGGCGCACCGGGGGGCCGAAGCGGCGGCGCAGCAGCTCCTTCTCCAGGGCGGCGAGGAGGTTCTCGGCGTCGTCCTCCTCGACCTCGAGGTCCTCGTTGCGGGTGACCCGGAAGGAGTGCACCTGCTGGATCTCCATGCCGGGGAAGAGCCGGTTGAGGTGCTCGGCGATGACGTCCTCGAGCGGCACGAAGCGCTGGTCGCCCAGCGGCACGAAGCGGCTGAAGATCGGCGGCACCTTCACGCGCGCGAAGTGCTGCTTGTCGCTCTTGGGGTTGCGGATCAGCACCGCGAGGTTGAGCGAGAGGCCGGAGATGTAGGGGAACGGGTGCGCCGGGTCGACGGCCAGCGGGGTGAGGACCGGGAAGATCCGCTCCTTGAACATCCGCTTGCACTGCTTCTGCTCGTTGCGGTCCAGGTCGGCCCACCGGACCAGCTCGATGCCCTCGCCGCTGAGCGCGGGGACGATCTCGTCGTTGAACAGCTGCGCCTGGCGCTGGCTGAGCTCACCGGTGACGGTGAGGATCTGCTCGAGCACCTCGCGCGGCATCAGCCCGGAGGCGGCCTTGACCGCCACGCCGGCCGCGATCCGGCGCTTGAGGCCCGCGACGCGGACCATGAAGAACTCATCGAGGTTGCTGGTGAAGATCGCCAGGAACCGCACCCGCTCCAGCAGCGGGATCTCGGGGTCCTCGGCCAGCTCGAGCACCCGCTGGTTGAACCGCAGCCACGACAGCTCGCGGTCCAGGAAGCGCTCCTCGAAGGCCTCGACCTCGGCCAGCACCTCGTGGTCGGGCACGTAGGGCGGCTCGATGTCGAACGGCTCCTCCGGGGCCGCGTCGGAGACTCCCTCTTCCCGGGTGGGCACGATCTCGGCGGACATGCCGCCCATCCTGTCACCGTCGGGTGAACGCAGGGTGACCTGCGAGGCGGCCACGGGACGCGCTGTACGGCGGGGTCCCGAGCACCCCTCCGTCCCGCCGGTCTCAGACGGTGGCGGGGGCCCGCCCGTAGTCGTCCTCGAGCCGGCAGATGTCGTCCTCGCCGGTGTAGGCGCCGAGCTGGACCTCGATGATCACGAGGATCTCGTCGTGCATGTTGGTGATCCGGTGCGGCTGACCGAGCTCGACGAAGATCGACTCGCCGGCGGTCGCCACGACGGTCTCGCCGTCGATGACCGCGGTGCAGGTGCCGGCGGCGACGACCCAGTTCTCGGCGCGGTGCTCGTGGGTCTGGTAGCTCAGCCGCTGACCCGGGTTGACCTCGATCCGCTTGACCTTGAACCCCTCGCCGGCGTCCAGCACGTGCCACTCGCCCCACGGCCGGATCTCGAAGTCGTGCATGTCGTCCCCCAACGATCAGGAGCAGCCCTCCGCCGCTCGTCCCTTCCGACGCTAGAGATCGGGATACACAACCGGTCCTGCGCTGATCCTCAATCGATCCACAATCCGGCGACGCTGTGGAAGCAGGGCCAGCAGCGAGACCCCTCCCCAGACGTACGCCGCTTGACTACTCTCCGGTAGGTGACTGCCCTGACCCGTGCCCGCGACGCCGTCGAGCGGCGCCTGCTCACCACCGTCCTCGGCCTGCCCGAGGGCCTCCAGCGCCGCCTGGCCGGCAAGCCCGTCGAGCGCGACGGCGACACCCTCGCCACCGACCTGCAGCTGATGCTGCGGCTGAAGAAGGCCGCCCGCCTCCCCGCGGTGGAGACGCTGCCGATCGACAAGGCACGTGCGGCCACCCGCCACGAGGCCGCGCAGGCCGGTGGCGACCAGCCGATCGGCGAGGTCCGCGACCTGACCGCCGCCGGGCTCCCGGCGCGGCTCTACGTCCCCATCTCGTCGGCCGGTGACGCCACCGGCGGGGGCGACCCGCTGCTGGTCTTCTTCCACGGCGGCGGCTTCTTCGTCGGCGACATCGAGACCCACGACGCCCCGTGCCGGCTGATCGCCGAGCGCGCCGGCGTGCGCGTGCTGTCGGTGGAGTACCACCAGGGCCCCGAGCACCCGTTCCCCGCCGCCCACGACGACGCCGAGCGGGCCTACCACTGGGTGGTCGACCACGCTCGCGAGCTCGGCGCCGATCCTGAGCGCATCGGCGTCGGCGGTGACTCCGCCGGCGGCAACCTCGCCGCGGCCACGGCGATCCACGCCGCCCGCACCGGTCTGCCGTGCCGCCTGCAGCTGCTGGTCTACCCGATGACCGACGCCCGCCACGGCGCGCGCGACGGCGGCGAGGAGTTCCTCTCCATGCGGCTCTTCGACGAGGGGTTCTTCCTCTCGCGGGTCTTCATGGACCGCGCCACCGAGTGCTACGTCGCCGACGACGCCCAGATGGACGACCCGCGGTTCTCGGTGATGCTGGCCGACCTCCCCGAGGGCCTGGCCCCGGCGTACCTCTGCACCGCCGGCTTCGACCCGCTGCGCGACGAGGGCGAGGCGTACGCCGACCTGCTCGAGAAGGCCGGCGTCACCGTGACCCGACGACGCTTCGACGGGCTGATCCACAGCTTCTTCAACGTCGTCGGCGCCGGACGCTCGGGCCCGGCCGCCGTGGCCGAGATCGCCGACGCGGTGCGCGCCGGGCTGCACTGACATCTCGCTGGTCGAGGTGCGAGGAGCGCCAGTGACCCGTTCCGGTGGTCGAGGTGCGAGGAGCGCCAGCGACGAGACGCTTCTATAGCGTGTCAAGGGCTGCGAGGTGTCGGTAGATCTCGCGTGCGATGTAGCGCTTGAGGCAGCGGCGGATGCGGGGTTTGGTGAGGGCTCCGGCGATCTTGGCGAAGCTGGCTTCGTTGCGGACGCGTCCGGGGTGGGACCAGGCGGTCAGGACGGTGGCGGCGTTGACGGGTCCGACGCCGGGTAGGTCGAGCAGGGTCGGGGCGGTCGCGGCGACGATGTCGTGCAGCTGCTTGTCGTTGCTGGTGGCCTCAGCGTCCAGGGCCAGGATCCGGGTGGCCAGACGGATTGTCTCGCGGCGTGCGACGGCCTGGGTGGGGGTGTCGCCTCGTCGGGTACGCCAGGCGGCGATGCTGCGGATGGTCTGACGGGTGGGTTTGCGGCGGGCGTCGACGCCGAGGTCGTGCACGCGCAGCAGCGCGGTCAGCGCGTTGATCGCGCGGGTGCGTTCGCCGGTGATGGAGTTGCGGGCGCTCAGCAGCACCTGCAGCGTCGCTGAGGTCTCACCGCTGCGGGCATCGGCGAGCTGGTCGAGGTGCTTGTGCAGGCTGCCGCGGGCGGCCACGACCGCATCGATCTGGTCGTTCTTGCCGCTGCCACGCTCGCGCTTGGGGGTCGGGGCGTCGACGACGCGGTAGCCGGTCTGGGACAGCACAGCGGTGAGCTGGGCGCCGTAGCTGCGGGTGCCCTCAATGCTGACCAACACCCGGTCGACCTCGCCGGCAGTCGCTTCTGCGGTGCGGCGGGCGATCCAGTCGGCTGCGCGCAGCAGCCCGGCGGTGTGGGTGGGGAACTCGGCGTGATCGATCAGCCCTCCGGTGCGGGCCTCGATGATCGCGTAGTGGTGGGTCGCGGCGTGGGTGTCCACGCCCACGACGTAGGTGTAGACGTCTGCCACGATGGGTTGTGGGCCGGCCATCAGATGCGCTCCTTGCTGCAACGGGGTGGGTGTCATGGCCGGCTGAGCCGGCCGGCACGCCCCGGGTGAAGTCACGACGCGGCATCACTGTGATGGGTCACCACACGTGCGTGAACACGCGTGGGACAGGCTTCTGATCAGGCCAACGACGTGGGCGGGGCGCCCGGCCGGCTCGCCGCCGCGTTCGGACAGGTCTCGGCAAGGACACCGCCAGCAACAGCCCACAGGTCAAGCCACGAGTGGGTCACGAACACGACAGAGAACCGGCCAGACCGACCCTGCCAGCCAGCCCCGGGCCAGCCACTACCAAGACTCACAGCCACGAGACC